>CAFBOG010000001.1_pt1 | contig 32533 bp, 24 predicted proteins | sample 7269381 | NCBI WGS metagenome assembly CAFBOG01 (sample SAMEA6814108, study PRJEB35770) | freshwater metagenome | biome: Freshwater; feature: Freshwater reservoir; material: water | place: Czech Republic | collected 2017-07-26 | depth 30m m
GGCGCAGTAGGTGAACCACCCATAGATGCAATCACTGCGTATGAACCGTTGCTCTCCGCTCGAATCAGCGGGGTCTTGCGAACCTTTCCGCTCTTGCGTCCCGTAGTCCACAAGATGATGCATGGCGCACCCTCTAGCGTGTCGCCTTCGGTACCACCGCTCGACTCGTACAGTGCTACTTGATCAGAAATTGGTTCCCATGGGCTGGGTTCGTACTCGCCGAGAAGCGGCATGTTGGGTTCCTCGTGGGGTTCTAGGGGAGTTAGTGCTCTGAAAGATCAGGAATCGTTGGGGGCAGAATCGGTGGTTTCAGCACTCAAGGATTCTTGTGAGGGCTTTGCACCCGGAACAACAATATCGACGGTTGGCTGCTGATCTGGCCCACGTCCACTCAGGCCAAGGTCAGCGGCATCCTTCGCAACTTCCTCATCTGATTCGCCGAGATGGTACGGCACGTTCACTACCACAGTGTCCTTGCGGAACTTCAGAGCCAGCTTGAGCGCCAAGGCAGACTGATTATGGAAGATCCCTTGGTACCAATGGGGCAAGACGAACTCAGCGATCACGACTGACACGTAGTCGTGCTTCCAGCGCTGGTCGAGTTCGTCCAGATAATCTTCGACCGTGCCAGTTAAGTCTCGGTAGGGGGACTCGATGATCTCGAGCGGGAACTGCACGTGGTGACGCTCCCACTCCGCTCGAATACGATCTGCGTGCTCATCATCGAGCGCTACCGTCACCGCAATCGCATCCTTTGCGTTCACTGATCGCGCATAACGAATGGCGGCCAGAGAGGACTGGTTGACACCGCCCACGAGCACCACGACACCATGGCCTGGGACCGTATCTGGCTCGGTGTAACCAGCAGGTACCCGCAACTTCTTTGCCACTCCGGCGTAGTGACCCTTTACGGACTTGAATGCCACCACGATGATTGGAATGAGGGCCACTGGAACCCAAGCGCCGATTGTGAACTTCGAAATGATGACCACCATCATGACGATGAACGTTGCGATAGCGCCGACAACTGAGAACACAACTGACAGGCGCCAACCACGCTCCTTGAGCTTGAGGTGATGGCGAACCATGCCTGACTGCGACAGGGTGAACGAGGTGAACACTCCGACGGCATAGAGCGGGATCAAGGCGCTGACGTTGCCACCGAAGACAACTATCAGCAGCGAAGCCGCTCCCGCAAGGAACAAAATCCCATTGGAGAACACCAAGCGATCTCCACGGTTTGCAAACTGTCGAGGCAGGTAACCGTCCTTGCCTACTAGCGCTGCCAGGCGTGGAAAATCTGCGTAGGCCGTATTGGCCGCCAGGATGAGGATTCCAGCAGTCGAGATTTGTAGCACCCAGTACATGAATCCCGTGCCGCCGAATACCGTCCGACCAATAATCGAGTTGACAGACTCGCCAGTCTCAGAAGGCGTGGGTCGAATTTTCTCTGCCAGCACGGTCAGGCCGATGAATGAGAATCCCAGAATGGTGGCCATCCAAACCAGCGTGATGGCTGCGTTCTTTGAGGTTGGCTTCTTGAAAGCTGGGATTCCATTTGAGATTGCCTCAACACCAGAGAGCGCTACCGCGCCAGAGCTGAACGCCCTTGCAAATAGGAAGATGGTGATTCCCCCAAGGCCGAGCAGCGGTGTTCCCGTCTCCTCCTTCAACTTGGCCAGGGCGGGCAAGTCAGGAGGAAGTTCCTGCAGAGTGCCTTGGGTCATCTTGTAAAAACCGAAGGCGATGAGCGCGGTCAGGGCGAAAATGTAGATGTACGTGGGCGCAGCAAAAAGTCGTCCAGATTCCTTGACGCCTCTGAGATTGGCAAGCGTGAGTAGCGCAATAAATCCCAGACAGAGCAGCACCTTATAGGGCGCAACTGCAGGAACCGCCGAGTAGATGGCTTGGGTTCCCGCTGCGACCGACACCGAGACCGTGAGCACATAATCAACCAGCAGCGATCCGCCAGCGATAAGAGCAGGAACCTCTCCCAGATTTTCTCGAGAGACCACATAGGCCCCACCGCCATCTGGATACGCGTGGATCGTCTGCCGGTAGCTGTTCGCCACCACAATCAGCAACAGCGCAACAAGAATTGCGATCGGTGTCAGGAACCCAAAGGTGTAGTTCGACTGCGCCATGAGCGCCATACCACCCACAGGTACGAGCACCAGAAGAATTTCCTGCGTCGCGTAGGCCGTGGAAGAGATGGCATCCGATGAGAAAACTGCAAGACCAATTGTCTTGGGTATGCGTTGATGATCTGCTTCGGCGCTAGCAAGTGGCCGACCGATCATAAATCGCTTCAGAGTTGATGCCATGGGCTATGGGGTCGCCTATCTCTATAGAGAATTCAGCCGGTGACCGGTTGAACTAAGCAGATACTCGCGCAGTCAGCGCAGTGACTCAAAGTTGCGGAACAACTTGCCAAGCAGGCCAAAAAACTAACTCGATTTGTACGAAGCTAACTGTGCCCGATACGCCTCGATGGCCAGCTTGTGATCCACCATCTTCTCCGGGTAGCCGAGCAGTCTGCGGGTCTCTATATCAGGGTCATGAATCAGGGGGGCTTCGAGACCTGCGAGCGCAGGCAGGTATCGGCGGATATAGCCGCCATCAGGGTCGAATCGAACGGATTGAACAGTTGGATTGAAGATCCGATTCGGATTCGTGTCAGAGCCAGTACCCGCCGTCCACTGCCAGTTCAACTGGTTATTGGCAACGTCGGCATCTGCGAGGAACTTCATGAAGTGAGCGGCTCCGATTCGCCAGTCCAGGTACAGGTCTTTAGTCAGGAAGGATGCAACCACCATGCGCGCTCGGTTATGCATAAATCCTTCAAGGAGAAGCTGCTGCATGGCTGCATCCACAAGTGGATACCCCGTGCGTCCTTGCCGCCAGGCCTCTGCGTCCTGCTCATCTTGACGCCAGACGTCACCGCGATTCCTGTAGTCAACCTGCGAGATCTCTGGACGCGCTGACAGCGCTTGGTGGTAGAAATCGCGCCAGCAGAGTTGCCGGATAAACGGCGCCGCACCGGGTCGACCCTGTAGCCGAGCAGCTACCTCAAGAGGAGATAGGCATCCAAAGTGAAGATAGGGCGCTATTCGAGAACTGTCGTCGAGAGCTAAAGCATTGTGGTTCTCCTCGTACCTTTCGAGCGAGCTTTTCGCCCAGATCTTGAGTCGCTCTAGGCCTGCGGATTCTCCGCCCGTAGCTAGATTTGGCGAAGTGGCAGAGACGCTCAGCTCACTCAAGGCGGGAACCGACAGTGTGGGGATTCCTGCAAGATGATGGATCTGCTTTGGCGGTGGAAGCACATCTCGCCATCTCGCCTCGATCCACTTGTTGTAGTAGGGAGTGAATACTTTCCAGAAGCCGCCCGTTCCTGGGCTGTTCGTTCCTGGAGGCAAGACAGTCACACCCGGATGCAACTGAATCTTGCAAGAGGAATCGGCGAGGCTTGCTGTCAGTTGGTCCATCCGAGACCGGGCAAACGCCGAAACATCCTGCGACATGTGAACCGAGGAGGCCCCCGTCTCGGATACAAGGCGAGCCACCTCGACGACCCAGTTTCCCCTCCTCAGGACTAGCTCTCCGCCGAGCTCGCGAATCGAGTCACGAAGATCACAGAGAGAATCAAGAAGAAAACTCAATCGGTTCGGTGCACTACTCAGGGATTCAAGGAGATCATCATCAAGAATGAAAGCCGTGATGACCTTGGGGGAGGCCTCAATCGAAGCCTGAAGAGCGGGCAGGTCACGAATGCGGAGGTCTCGCGTGAACACAATAAGGGAGCAGGAGTCGCCGGGTTCCATGACTAGAAACTAGGTCAACGCGAACAGGCTGTGGCTGCGAGGGATTGTTAATGTTGCGTTCTCAGATTCAGGGGAGTTCGCACAATGGCAGATGAATGGGGTCCACTCGGAGCGCTGATTGGCGACTGGGAGAACGAAGACAGGGCCCTCGATGGTCTAGACGTCTCGTACTCGCATGAACGTGAGCAAGTCTGGAATTCCTCCTACCGCGAGCGCGCCAGTTTGAAGCCATTTGGACCTGTGGTGAATGGCAGTCAGTCGCTATACGGATTGGATTACCGCAGCGCAATGTGGCGCGAAGACGATTCAGATCCGTTCCATGCCGAGGTTGGCTACTGGCTTTGGGATTCAGCGACGGGTGAGATTCTCCGCGCAGTTGTTCTGGGTCGTGGGATCAGCGTTCTCGCTGGAGGGTTCACCACTGCTGACGCATCCTCATTCACGATGTCTGCGGGGGCAGACGGATCCCCCTACCGGATCGGAGAGAACTCCTATCTGGTTGAGCATGCGAGCACCGTATTATACGAAATCACTGTCACCCTGCATGAGGATGACAGTTGGACTTACGCCCAGAACTCGGTGCTGAGCATGGACACGGTCGAGGGGCCTTTCGCACATACCGATTCGAATCGCATGGTTCGTTCTAAGGATTAGCCGGATTCGCTGGCAGAACTAGCTGCGATCGAAAAACGAACTAATTGCTGCAATGTTCTCTTCTGACCCAGCGAGCCGGGCCATCTCTTCGTACTCCCTGTTGAGAGCAGCTTGCCAACCCTGCCTGCGACCCTCGCGAATCAGGCGAATTGTGGTGCGCATTGCGTTTGGGGGCTGCGCTGCGAAACGCTCTGCGATCGCTAACGAAGTCGACAGCAACTCTTCAGCGGGAACAATTTGGGTGGCCAACCCATGAACTAGGGCCTGATCGGCGCTGAGCCACTCACCAGTCAGCAAGTGCCAGGTTGCGAGTTGAGGCGTCATAACTGTTGCGAGCGACACGCTTGCCGCTGCTTCGGTGGTGACACCAAGTCCCACGAACGGTGCTTTGAATCTTGCCTCTGGGCTGAGCAGACTGACCTCGCACCATGGCAGCAGAGTAAAGCCAAACCCAACAGCCATCCCGTTGACAGCGGCAATCATTGGCACGGGGACCTGCGAGACTGCCCGCATCAAACCTCGAAATCCACCGTCGGCCTCTCCGTGGCGAGGGTCAGCGAATTCAGAGAGGTCTTGACCGACGGTGAACGCCCGCCCACTTCCTGTGAAGACCACACAACGGATCCCGTCGTCATCAACTGAATCAAGAGCATCACGGGTGCCGTGCCACATGTCGATGGACATCGCGTTGAGCGCATCCGGTCGAGTCCACGAAATCAACCGGACTCCGTTGTTGTCTTGAACAGTGAGTTGATTGCTCATCAAGTTTCAGCCTTTGCTAATCACGGAGTTTGGAAGCCTGAGGGTGTGACGAGTAGCACTCCCGGATCTGAAGGTTCCCACAGAGTCTGAGTCTAGAATCTGCACGCTCTGTACAGGCACTCGAACTAGTTCGGCGACTGAAAAGAGTGCAGGTCCACCCGACAGGGAGTCAGTTTTGTATCGTCGTTTAGGTTCTTGGTGTTTCCGTCGCAGGAAAACAGTTGTAGCTCTATGGCTGCTGGTACTTGTGGTGGGCGGCGTTGCTGCTGGCGCAGTTGGGCCCCATTTTGCGACAAATATGGAGTTGCCGAATGTAGAGAGTCGTCAAGGTCTGGACATTCTGGAAAGCCAGATGGGTGGTGCCGGGGCGGGCATTGAAGGAACGATTGTCTTTCGCTCTGAGGCTGGATTCGATGATCCGGCCGTTCGCCAACCACTCATTGACTTTCTGGCCAAGGTTGAGGCTGAGAAGAACGTCACCGTCGTCAGCCCATTTGCACAAGAGCAGTTTGACCCCAGTTCACCACTCGCTACTTGGTACCTCTCTGGTGTTGATGACCCTGCGCTACTCCTGACTTTGGCTGAGGCGAATTCAAAGATCTCCACTTCGGGTCCAGATGCAGGCAAGATTGCCGTGGCTCAAGTCGAGATCACCCGTGACACCAGCTTGGATGTGGCCCGAAAGCAAGGCACGCAAATCGAGTCAATTGCACCCGATGTTCCCGGTGTGCAGATCGAATACGGAGGTCGAATCTTTGAGCACTTCGAGGCTCCAGATTCTGAGTTGCTTGGATTGGCGTTTGCCATCGTGATCCTGATCTTGGCCTTCGGGTCCGTGCTAGCAATGGGCTTGCCGATTGGGGTAGCACTCGCTGGGATCGGGGTCGGGAGCATCACGCTGGCGCTGCTTTCCAACCTGATCGAGATGCCTGACTTTGCGACGACTTTGGGGGTCATGATTGGTCTAGGCGTAGGCATTGACTACGCCCTCTTTATTGTGACGCGCTATCGGGAGCAACTTCACCTAGGGAATTCCGTTGAGGAATCGGTAGTCATGGCCATTGACACTTCTGGCCGCGCAGTGACCTTCGCGGGTCTGACCGTTGTCATTTCGCTTCTGGGGATGCTCGTAATGGGTGTGTCCTTTGTTTCTGGCCTTGGGATCGGCGCTGCAACAGTTGTAATGGTCACGATGGTTGCATCGCTCACCCTGCTGCCTGCGCTGCTGGGATTTGCAGGCGAACGCATAGAGGTCACACGGTGGCGCGGACTCATATCCGCAGGTCTAGTGGCCGTTGGACTCATTGGCTTGGGACTGAACCTGAACCCGCTGCTAGTCGGTTTTCCGCTTGCCATTATCGTGATGATCGCCGGATTCGCATTTGCTCCGTTGAAGAAAGAGTTCAAACGCAAAGCGCCGAAGCCCCTGGATCAAACCTCGGCCTACCGTTGGAGCCGCTTTGTGCAGGGCCACCCCTGGCCCTTGGCACTCGGAGCGACGGCAATACTTCTGTTCCTCACCATCCCTCTCTTTGGGATTCGGCTTGGGTTCTCTGACGCAGGGAACCTTCCGGTTGATAACACCGGCCGAAAAGCCTACGACCTGCTCTCAGACGGGTTCGGGGCGGGCTCAAACGGCAAGCTGTTATTAGTCGGCGAGGTACCTGAGGGTACCGATATTTCCAATCCCAAGTCCCTCATTGAAGTCAGCCAACAGCTTGGGGAAGTTCCGGGGGTGCAGGCTGTCTCGCCTCCGATCCCATCGAATCTTCAGAGCCCGAGCGACTCTGGAGCAGTGCTCTGGGTGGTGACCCCTACCACATCACCACAGGATGAGGCGACAACCAACCTTGTTGTTGACCTGCGTGAGAATTTCTTGCCCCAGGTAACTGCGGAGACCGGTATCGATGTGCTCGTCACGGGGCAGGTAGGCATCTCCGTCGATTTCTCCAATTACCTATCGGGTCGACTGTTCCTGTTCTTTGCTGCGGTGCTATCGCTGTCGTTCATGTTGCTGATGGTGGTGTTCCGCTCCATCCTGGTTCCGCTCAAGGCAGTCATCATGAATCTGCTGTCTATTGGTGCTGCCTACGGGGTGATCGTGGCCATCTTCCAATGGGGTTGGGCAAAGGATCTATTCGGAATCGAACCAGCACCGATTGAGCCGTTCATTCCGATGATGTTGTTCGCAATCGTTTTCGGGCTCTCGATGGACTACGAGGTGTTCCTTCTGTCTCGCGTGCGAGAGGAATGGCTTCATACGGGCGACAGCCACACCTCAGTAGCCAACGGCCTCGCAGCCACAGCCAGAGTTATTTCTGCTGCGGCTGCCATCATGGTGTTTGTGTTTGGATCGTTCCTATTAGAGAGCGACCGAGCCATAAAGCTGTTTGGATTCGGGCTCGCCTTTGCTGTTCTGATCGATGCGACCTTGGTTCGCATGTTGTTAGTTCCAGCATCCATGGAATTGCTGGGCGATAAGAACTGGTGGTTCCCGGCATGGCTTGACCGCCTGCTTCCAAGCATCAACGTGGAAGGACCAACGGAGTTCGCCGAGGACGAGGCAGAGCCGCAAAAACAAGAAGCCTTGGTCTAACCGAACGACTCGAGTTTGACGGCCCTCAGTCTGCTCCGAATGGTGGACGGCCCATCTGCACGCGTATCGGGATGACCTCCGGATTGGTGAGTGACCTGCGCTGCCAGTTGGCTCCATCCACAACCAGCGTGTGCCCTGAGATGAACCGGGCATAGGGAGATGCAAGAAACGTTGCAGCCCAACCAAGTTCTTGTCGTTGCCCGACGCGCATGGCAGGTTGGCAGAGATCCTTGTCATTTGTGTTCTTCAAGTTCCCCTGAATATCTGCAGTCATGTCCTCATGTGGCATCAGACCTGGCACTAGACAGTTGACCTGAATTCCGTACGGGCCCCACTCAACAGCTAGAGATTCGGTCAGGTTCTTTACTGCAGCCTTAGCCGCCGCAGAATGCGCAAATCCAGGGCCACCAGTCCATGCATACGTTGCCCCAATGTTGATGATGGAGCCTGCCACGCCGGCGCTTAGCAGGCGTTGGCCGTACTCGCGGCACATCAAAAACGTGCCATTGAGGGTGATATCCACCACGGTGCGCCATGCGTTGGGGGAGAGATCCTCGCTTGGCGAAGGGAAGTTCGCTGCAGCGTTATTTACTAGGACTCCCGGCAAACCGAAGCTCCTTTCGATCTGATCGAATGCCGCAGAGATGCTGTCGGCTTCACGAATATCGCAGGCTATGCACAGCACCTCTGCGCCAATCGCAGTCATTGCAGCCTCGGCAGCATCAAGGTGTTCTGGCTTACGGCTCAGGATGGCGAGGCGTGCACCGAGTCGCGCGAACTCAGATGCGATTGCTTTGCCAAGACCGGTGCCTCCACCAGTAACAACCACCGTCACACCCTCGAAAGTTCCCGCTGCGAGTGCAGTTGCTCCAACTGCAGGGGGCTGTGGCAATCCAATAATCTTGCTCATGACTAGCTGTTCCTCTGTTTAAAGGTCAGGAAAATGTTGCAGAGTCAGCTGCCGCTGTACCGGGGGTCACGACCCTCGGCCTTGGCCGCTTTGAACTCCGCAAAGTCATCACTCTTATTCAGTGTCGTCTGATAGGTCAGTTCATCAGCCATCGATGATCGAAGTGCAGGAAGAGAAAGGTGTCGAAGTACTTCTCGGTACAACTTCACGGTGATGATCGGAGTGGAAGCGATCTGTTCGGCCATTGAGCGCACCACCTCGTCAAGTTCGGACTCGGCCACCACCCGACTCACCACACCGTGTCGAAGAGCTTCTTCGGCCTCCATCACACGACCCGTCAGCACCATGTCGTTCACAACCCCATCTCCACACATCTGATGCAATACTGCTACACCGCCCGTATCTGGGATCACGCCATAAGTCAGTTCTGGCAGACGGAACCTGGTTCCTTCTGCGGCCACGCGGATATCACAGAGCAGTGCTCGCTGAAACGAACCGCCCATGACCCAGCCCTTGCACGCAACGAGCACCGGTTGGTCCATCTGCCAGAGCTGTTGGATACCCCGATGCCCCCTGCGCATGAGTTCATGGTGCGTTAATTCGGTCTTTGCAACCCCTATGGAGCCCACATCTCTACCTGAAGAGAAGGACTTGCCTTCTCCCCGCCAAATGACGACACGAATCTCTGGGCTCGATTGGATCTCTGCCAAGATTTCAAACAGTCGAGCGTCCATTTCATCATCGAACGCATTGTGCTTCTCTGTGTTGTCATTCGTGATGGTCGCAATGCCAGCATCGATCTCGAGATGAATGGTTCCAGACATGGGAATCCCCGATTCAGAATTGCCTAGGCCGCAACCATGGCAGATGGGTAGACATCATTGAACATACTGCTTAGCGAGCAGTCAGGTTTCGCCATGGGTGACATCGGCGGACAAGTAGGCGTGAAGCGACTCGGCAGTACCGTCATGAACGACATGGCCGTCGTCAAGCACTAGTCCGCGTTTGAATCTTGAGATCACTGCGGGGTCATGCGTTGCTACAAGCACGGTTGCGCCTCCTCGCCTTGCCTCCTCGAGTAATCCGAGTAGCGCTTCGCGTCCGGCTACATCAAGCCCTACAAAGGGTTCATCGACCAACAAGAGCGTAAAGGGACGGACCAGAGCTACAGCCGCAGCCGCCTTTTGACGCAAACCCCTGCTGAACTGCGAGGGTAGGTCGTCCTCTCTTTCGGCAAGACCGAGGCGCTTGATCAAGTCATCAATAATGGGTTCATCACCTTGACCGCCGTGCATGCGAATGGTGTATTCCATGTGCTCTCGTACACTGAGGTCGTCATAGAGCACAGGCGTGTCGGGAAGCCAGGATCTGCGCTCACGGGCGTAGACCGAGTCGGGTGGCTGACCGTGTACCAGAACAGTTCCCTCTGAAGGCTCGAGCATTCCGGCAATGATGCTGAGCAGGGTTGACTTGCCTGACCCGTTGTGGCCGACCAAGACGATTGCTTCTCCTGCCATGACCGAAAGGTCAACGGGAGCAAGCGCACCCACGTCTCCATACTCTTTAGCCACGCCGATCAGCCTGACAACCTCTTTTGGATTCTTCGCGTCTGAGGAAGCGGATCTGCTCATATCAGTTCAACTTTCATGTCTTGGCCCCCATAGCCTCACCCATTGTCCGATGAAGGTCCTCACGGTATTTCACCCACATGAACACAATTCCTGCGAGCACCAATATTGGAATCGCTAGGGTCAACGCAGGAGGAATCGGATCGTTGCCCAGTCGCATTGCTCGCTGCGCCACCAAAATCGGAGTCACCCCAATCACGGCTACGAGCGGAGGCCAAAGGGTGCGGATGACGACTCTCGGCCCGGTGACCTCTGGCGGCATCATTGCCGCATCGCCAGCGTCAAGCACAGCCTCGGACACCACGCTGATCGAAGCGCCGGCCACTGCAGTAGTTGCAGCAGTGATCACCGTGATCGCTCCAATGGCAATGATGTTGACCGAGGGGTGCAGTACCCAGACCAACAGCAATCCCTCACATCCAACGAGGACCATTACGAACACTGGTGCCACTAGGTGTCGCTGCAGAATAACACCAGCAGGCTCGGGGTATGAGGCCAGCATCATGGGGTGATCCACCTCTTGGGCGAGCGGCTCGATCACATCTAGGCCGGCCACATAGGTACAGAGCCCAGCTAGCAGCACGAGTGGTGTCGTCCCGGACCAGGCGCCATAGAGACATAGCGCAGCACCAAGGCCGAGCACGGTCACCCGTAGAACTCGGACCCATGGCCAACGGCCAAAACTCTGCACATCACGTGTAAACACCGGGAATCGGCCACCAAAGCGAATTGGAAGTCGGGCAAAGCGACTCTTGTTGCGAGGCCGTTCCGAGGCAAGCTGCTTTCGAAGGAGCAGCACCGACCGCAAGTCTTGCTGGGTGACTGCAAAGCGCAATTGACCCACGAGTCGGGTTCGGCGTTGAGCAAGCTCAATAGAAAGCCCACCAACAATCATCAGACCCACAACAGCAAGGATGATTGCCAGACCAACCAGCACGAGCGGCAGCAGCGAAAAGCTAAGCGGCCAAAAGAGAATCTGCCCAAGCAGTGTCAGCGGAGCGAATGGTGAATAGCCAGCAACAGCCACGACCGAGGCAACGAGCAGGGCCCAAGCCAGAAGTTCGATCCAAGGCCTCGGCACACGTCGTGATGCAGTGATGAGTGCCGCTCCAATTGAGAGCGCTGCTGCTGCGCCGCCAAAAAGCGCGCCCGAAAGCATCCACTCAAAGGTGTTACCCGGGAGCCGTTGACTGCAGAGCGAGCCCACTAGGGCTCCCACTGCCATCCCAGTTGCAACCCCATAGCCAACTACGCCCACGGCTGGGCGTCGCAGCACTCGAGACCGGCTGATCGGCGCGAGCAATAGGTGATAGACGTCGGCTGATTCGAGTGCAATCGGACCCGCTCGCGTTCCTGAGCGCACACCGAGTAACAGTAAAAGGGCGACAAACAGGCCAGCCCACACAGGGCCAAATTTCTGAGCTGATGTCTGCGAGGCGGCGGACAATTCTGAGTCGCCAACCCAACCAGAGGCAAACACTGCAAACACCAAACACGCCAAAGCAGTGGTGTACACGCGATACGCCAAATCTCCCCAGGCAACATCCCCGATGCGACGTCTCCTGCGGGCACTCCGCATCTGGTCCATCGCTGCTGCACTCATGTTCGGATCTACGGAATTTTGCGCGTCGTCAGCCAGAACTGCACTTGCAGCCTCATTCAAGTCATCGCTCGGTAACGAGTCGGTGCCGAGAGGATCTGAATCCGAGATGTCAGGGGGTGTGGGATCCGGCAAGCCTCTGAGGATACTTCTCCAAGCGGCGCGAGCGGAATCCGTTCGGCCTGCGCAATGATTGGCAGAAATGTGGAACCTTGAATCTTCTCTAGTATTCACAGTCCCGGTTGATTGGAGCATGTAATGAGTGGACCTGAGCGGTGCCCGGTAACAGACTGGCAAACCGACTTTGACCATACTGCGCCTGAGTACGCGGCTGACGCTCCTGCGATTTGGCAAGAGTTGCGAGAAACTTGCCCCGTGGCGCATTCTGACCGCTTCGGCGGAACTTGGCTGCCAACTCGCCATGAGGACATTTCGGCCATCGCACATGACACTGAGCACTTCACATCTCGTGGGGTCATCGTCTCGGTGCTTGAGCCCCAGGTTCCTGCTCCAGTCGGTTACGCACCTCCGATCAGCTCGGACCCGCCCTTTCATCAGATTGCGCGAGGCCTGCTCTTACCGGCCTTTGCGCCGAAGGCAATCCGCCCGCTCGAGGCCCCTACCCGAGCGTTCTGTTCGCAACTCATCGATCAGATTCTTGTTGATTTGCCGACTTCAGGAGTCGTGGACGTGGCGGAGCAGTACGCGCAGCACATTCCTGTTCGCGTCATAGCCCACATGCTGGGCGTTCCGGCAGAGGACGGAGATCGATTTCGAGATTTCATTCACAGGATTCTTGAGATGGCCGGCCAAAATGACGAACCAGTTGCGGCTGAAGACACCATGCTTCACTACATCTCTGCCCAGATAGAGAAGAGGCGCGGCGAGCCTACCGATGACCTCATCGGCTTTCTCCTCCAAGCAGAGATTGACGGAGTGCCCCTCACCGACGACCACGTAGGAGGCACGATTGCGCTGATCCTCCTTGCAGGGATCGACACCACTTGGTCTGCGATCGGAGCGAGCATCTGGTACTTGGCGCAGCACCCAGAAGAGTGCGCACGGCTCGTCGCACAGCCAGAACTTATGCCGTTCGCCGTGGAGGAAATGCTGCGAGCTTTCGCTCCGGTCACCATGGCCCGCAAAGTTTCTCAGGACGTAGAACTCGGCGGCAAACAGCTTCATGAGGGTGACTGGGTCTTGCTTCCCTTCCCATCAGCGAATCGTGACCCCGAGTTCTTTGAGAATCCAAACGAGGTGATTCTTGACCGTGAAAAGAACCGCCACGCAGCTTTTGGTCTAGGGATTCATCGCTGCCTCGGTTCAAATCTGGCTCGAATGGAACTCACTGTTGCCCTCGAGGAGTGGCTAGCGAGGGTGCCAGAGTTCGAGTTAGCCGACCCAGAAGCTGTTCTGTGGTCGACCGGGCAGGTGCGCGGCCCTCGCAAACTGCCTATCCGGATCCTCGATCCAGGCACTTCTGCAACGACCAAGGGAGCCAGATGAAGATTTCTTTCAACCGTGATGCCTGCCAAGGCCACAACCGGTGCTACTTGCTAGCCCCCGAACTCTTTGATGTAGACGACGAGGGATACGCCGTGTTGTTGGTGACGGGTGATGTGCCTGAGCAGTTGCACGCCAAAGCCCAGCTAGCAGTGGACAACTGTCCCGAATACGCGATCACCTTGACCGAAGAGAATCCGCCAGCCTGACCTCGCATTCTTTGCTTTTCTAAAGGATCTCTCCCTAGCGAAGAACAACCGGTTGCTGCGCCGATTCACCCGTCCACCACAGGGGGAGCGAGGCAGTCTCTGGGTCGTACTGGTTCAGCCAAGTACTGAGGGCTATTGGGTCAGCGAAATCGCTCGGGTGGTGACCCGGCATAGCCGAGGCCGCAACGTCGGGCAGAACTTCCCAAGCCAAACTGATGCTGAAGAGCAGCAACCGCCACCAAGCAACCGGATGAAACAGCCGCCCCTGAGCCTTGAGGTTGAGAGCGGTGGAGATCAAGGTATAACCGCTCAGGATCAGTATTGAACTCACTGCGGCCAGCAGATAGCGCACTCGTGAGCCGTCTACCTGTTCGTACGCATCGAAGGCCACAGACTTGTGCTCCACCTCTTCGGCTAGGTGCCAGAGGAACATGGTGGTGATCCGTTCATCGGCTCCATCGAAGAGTGTTCGCAGGTGGGACTCCGTCCACCGGGCCAATGCAAAAGCCACCGTCTCGAATCCTGCAGCAAACGCAAGATTGAACCGGGTTGATCGGGTTCGAGATAACCAGGCATAGGTCCTATGCATCCAGCTTTCAACTCGGCTCATTCCAGGAATCTGAGGGGTGACGCTGGCATTAAAGATCCGGTGCTGTCGCTGATGTTGCGCCTCTTGTGCAATGAACCCTGCAGCGGCAATTCTCTGCTCGGTCGGAAGCTGCTCGAGAACAGCGCGGACGGAAGCAATCACATAGGGCTCAACATGTGGCATGAGTAGGGAAACCGAGTTTGCAGCTGCCGAAATCTCGGGAACCCTTGGAGTCCACACAAGCGGGATCTGCTCAGGGAACTCAAACTTGATTCGTCGCGGAGTGAGCGAAGTGACTGCCACCGCTTCAGGCTACTGATCGGAAGCGCACTTCACTCCCAAAGGGATCGGCACAATGGGATCGGCAATGGAATCGGCAATGGGATCGGCAATGGGATCGGCACAATGGGATCTGCCTAAGGGGTCGGCAGCGAATTTTTAGCTCTGCAAAGGCGCTTCGCGGTCTAGCTTGTATCTCGCTCGGAAAATTTCTCGCCTCAGAGGAGAACCGCAATGGATGATCAAAAGTTTGAGTTTCAGGGGATTAATCACTTGGCACTTGTCTGCAGGGACATGCAGGTGACGGTCGATTTCTACTCTGGGGTGCTGGGCATGCCGCTCGTCAAGACCATCGAGTTGCCAGTTGGAATGGGGCAGCACTTCTTTTTTGATTGCGGGGGTGGCGACCATCTGGCGTTTTTCTGGTTCCCACAAGCACCCGAGGGCATTCCTGGCGTCTCGGCCCCGCGGGGGCGTCCTGACCAAGGCGAGCTGTCTAGTGCCATTGGGTCAATGAACCACGTTGCGTTCGCCGTACCGCCAGACAAGATTGAGCAGTATCGAGATCGGCTCGTTGAAAACGGGATCGACTGCACCGAAGTGGCCAATCATGACAACAGCGAGTTTGGTCTGAGCGCCGAAATGAATGATGAGGTGTACGTTCGGTCGATCTACTTCCAAGACCCCGATGGAATCCTGCTTGAGTTTGCCTGCTGGACGAGCACGTTCACCGAAGACGATGTTGCGCACACTCCGGTCCGAGCGAACAGCTGACGGGTCTGCCGCAGCCCATTGTGGTGGGTAGCGACGGATCGTTGTTGAGGGCTATTCCGCTTCTTCGAGCAGGTCTGCCGAGGCGGCAAGCGCAGTAGCGAGCATGGCCGCTCGCTGAATAACTGCCGCCATGTAGTGATCAGCCACAGAAGCCTGCCCCGGCAGGGGAGCAGTCCCCATGGATTGCAGGAGCGCCGTAGGGTCATCCGCTGGACGAATATCTGGTGGTTCGGGAGGCTCAGGAGCTGCACGCCAGAACTCCGCTGGTGGTGCAATCTTGTTCTGGCGGCCACCTTTGTTGGCCGACTTTCCGCCTCCCTTGCCGCCAGCTTTCCCACCGCCCTTCGGCTGGTTCTTTGAAGATGAGCCGTTGGAGTTCTTTTGCTGTTGCTGGTTGCCATTGTGGCTACCATCACCGTTTCCACCGCCTGATCCACCGCCTGATCCCCGCCGCTGTTTTGGTCGCCGCCGAGCCTCGGTCATCCTGCTGCTCCTTCGAGTGGCTTACCTAGTGAGTTGCTTTGTTGTTCTGACTCGATCACATCTTGGGCCAACTCGGCAGGATTCTCTGTCAGCAGACTCTCCTGCTGCAGGCCCAAAGCTGTACGCAGCTGGGAGGTGTCAAGGTCTGCCAGCGAACTAGATTTTGGTAGCACCAGGTTTGCAATGTGGCGCTTACCGGCTACGACTTCCTCGACTCGCTCATCAACGGTTCCGGGGCAGACCAAGCGATGCGATACCACCGTTCGGGTCTGGCCGATGCGCCATGCACGGTCTCGTGCCTGATCTTCGACGGCGGGATTCCACCAGCGGTCATACAACACGACATGGCTTGCCGCTGTCAGGTTCAGACCAGTTCCTCCCGCTTTCAGCGACAGAACTAGCGCTCCAGGGCCCTCACCGTTTTGGAACTCCTCGACAAGTTTGTCTCGTGCGCCTCGAGCAAGACCGCCGTGGTAGCAGGCGGTTTCTATCCCGGTGTGAGCAGTCAGGTGTTCTGCCAAGCGCATTCCCCAAGAGGCAAAGTGAGTGAACACCAGAACTCGTTCACCCGAGGCATACACAGCGTCGACAATCTCTTCTAATCGCGTCAGCTTTCCAGATCTGCCGATCAGCGGCCGATCGTCATGCTGATAGGCAGATGGATGGTTGCAGATCTGCTTGAGCGCAGTAATCGCAGCCAAGATCGCACCCTTGCGTGGCTCTGCACCGAGTTCGTCCGAGCTATTTGCAACGAGACCATCTAGCACTGCCTGATACAAGCCAATCTGCTCTGGAGTCATCGTGCAGTGATCCAACTGGTCAATCCGCTCGGGTAGTTCCGCTGCAACGATCGGCTCTGACTTGGTGCGGCGGAATACCAAAATTCCGTTCAACGCTCGGAGGGCAGTCTCGGCCCCTTGGCGCGAGTGATCCTTGCCCGCAGACAGTTGTGCAATAAATGCTGGTCGGGGACCGACGAGCCCGGGGTTTGTGAAGTCAAGAATCGACCAGAGGTCTCCGAGACCGTTCTCAATTGGCGTACCCGTCAAGGCAACCCTGACTCTGGCTGGAATGCGGCGCAGTTGCTGCGAAGTCTCGTTCGCCGAGTTCTTGATCGCCTGAGCCTCGTCAAGAATCAACCGATCCCAGCTGAGCTCTGCGAGCGTCTCTACATCACGAACGGCAGTGCCATAGGTAGTGATGACAATGTCAGCACCTTTGACCTTCTTTGACAGTTCCTTGGCAGAGGCGCGAGATGCCCCGTGATGCACCACAACCTTGAGTCCCGGTGTAAACCGGCTTGCCTCTGCAGCCCAGTTGCCGACTACTGCTGGCGGTGCAACAACGAGCGCAGGCCCCTTGCCTGCTGTGCGCGCAATGTGCGCCAGCATTGTTGGAGTCTTGCCCAGGCCCATGTCCAAAGCCAAGCAACCGCCGAGTTCCACAGAGTCAAGGAATCCGAGCCAAGCCACAGCCTCACCCTGATAGCTCCGCAACTCACCCTCGAAACCATCAGGCGATGTGATTGGCTCTTTGGAGATGACCTGCGCCTTGTTCAGAAGGTCGGCTGCCCAGCCTGTTCCACTGACGCTAAAGCCGCCAGCCAGCGGAGACTCTTCTAGGCCGATGGCATAACGCAGAACTTCCGCACCAGTAAGTTGCGTAGTCGACGCACGCTCAGCCAATGCGGCAGCAGCGGCAGCAAGGTCAACCCGGTCGAGTTCCACCCATTTTCCGTGGCTCCGGACCAGCGGTCTGGCCTCGGACGCAAGTCGGGCGATGTCGGCTGCACTGAGTTCAACATCGTCAAAGACTGCAGACCAGCGCACTTGAGCCAACTGGTGTGCACCCACCACAGATGGGTCAGACGAGATCGTGTCAAGGCGCAGGGCCGCTGTCGGCTTCTTGCGGCTCAGTGCGGGAACGCGAACATCGAAACCTGCTGCGGCAGCGAGCGGGCCAGTCTGGGTCATGAGTTGCCAGGCCTCATCTTGGCTGAGCACTACTTGGCCTCGGCGCGCTGCACCAGGCCGCTTGAGCACCGGCATAAGACGCTCAAGACGCACGAGCTCATCAGCAAGATGTCGCTTCGGACGGCTCTCGACCAAGGCAACCTCGAGCGGGACAAGTTGGCCGTCGGGGTCTGGTCCAGAGACAGACAGGAACCATGCATTGTCTTTATCTGGCGGATCGAGCGTTATGACTAGGCGTGCGTCAGTAGGGGTAGTAACAGCACTTGTCCAACGCTCCATTCGCTTTGCAATATCAGCCCCAACGCGAGCCGGGACCTCAAAACCTGAGCCGTCCATACGAGTGAGCACTGCCTCAGCGATGCTGACCGAGTCGTTCGGCTCTGGCGGCGGAGCGGGAAGGGTCAGCTTGCTTGCAGCGTCGCTCACGATTGCGTTGATGATTGAGCCAAGTACCGACAACGTCAGGGGTTTCGCATCGGTTCGTTCTAGAGCTGTCACCGGTCCAGGCATAGCTGCTGCTAAGTCATTCAGCTCTGTGGAGCCCAACAGTGCGGGACCCCAGCGAACAGAGAGTTCGGTTCGTCCCTCTACGCCCTCTTGCTGTCGACCACGTCGGCGGTTGCGAATCGTGGGCACGACTTGACCCGCAGCAACGAGTCGAACTGCCCACACGGCTACTCGCCCAAGCCAGGTGACACTTGATCCGATTGCATCATTATCGTGACCACCACCCACGTTTGCTAGCCAACCGATTGCATCGCCAATCGGTAACGCCAGCGCAGGGGCTGCAGTTCCCGAAGGCAATTTCACTGGTGGGTGCGATGTCCAACCAGTTGCAAGCACGCCAGCATTCTCGAGGCGAGCGGCAAGATCGGCAGCGTTTGCCGGAGCAGTGCCAGGCCCTGCTGCCCATACAACAAGCCTGCCCGCTGCCCAAGAAGCCTGTAGTCGCACTTCACCAGCCGACTCAAGCAGCACCGGGTCCTGCCCGGACTTCGTGTCTCCAAGGAGGCGATCTAGCGCAGCCTCGAGCCGGTCTCGCTCTGCCTCGAAGTCCGAGATCACTTGCTCTCGCTCCGGGGTGCTCAGCCGACGAACAGCCAGAAGGTCTTCTTCAGTGCGGTAGAGAAGTCGCTCAAGCGTCCACTTCCACGAGCCTTGATGCTGCTCGAGCATCGCTAGCTGCGCCGCTGTTGCTTCTGCTGCTGCAGCGGCTTCAACTGCAAAGGTAAACCCGCTTGGCAGGTTCCCTTGGCTAGCACTCGTTGTGATTTGTTCCCCTACGGTCTGCATAAGCTCCTCGGCGCTGCTAGCGCTGACATCACTACAAGCACAAGGGCGATGCGTTTTCTCACTCGTAGAGCTTGAAGACGACGTGTGTGCTGGGCGTGATTTCCCGGTGCGATCCATCTGGATTGCTTCGGCCATCGCGGCGCCGGCTCTACTCGAAAGGAGGCTGTGCCCTGATGGGATATGTACAGGTCTGACTATAGACCACAGAATCGGGTTCAGGAGTAGCCGAGTGACGCAGCGTTAGGAAGTACACTTTCACTCATGGGAAGTTCCGGCGGAAAGCCACGCAAGCCAAAGCAACACAAATTGCCCAAGGTGGGATCTCCAGAGAACCTGGATTACGACATCAAGATGAAGCAGAAAGAGGCATTTGGCGGTTGGCCAATTGTCCTAGTCATGGGAATCTTGGTTCTCGGCTTCTTCGCCTGGATTGTCTTTACTGCGCTGTAACTCGACACAGGCCTGTAGGTTTTTGGCGCCTGATTAGGCGCTGGTTTTCTGAGTTACTAGGAAACATTCACACCCAGTTTGGTACCAGTTCTTTTGCCGTCGAAGTGGGTCCGGAATAAATCTGCACATTCCATACGACATTCTCTGTGGCGATGGTCTAGACTCTTCCCGTTGGGACAGCCATACGGGCGTGCTCGAAAGTGAAAAGAGAAGAAGTTGGCAACAGGTACCGTAAAGTTCTTCAATTCCGAGAAGGGCTTCGGCTTCATCTCGCGTGAGCAAGGCGAGGATGTCTTCGTCCACTACTCAAACATTCAAGGAAGTGGATACAAGAGCTTGGAAGAGGGACAGCGCGTTGAATTTGACGTAGCCCCTGGTCGTAAGGGTGAAGAAGCCCAGAACGTTCGGGTCGTCTGAACCTAAGTATTCTTTGGGGGCCGCCGGCTGCTAGCCGGCGGCTTTCTTATGCCCTGAAACAGCTTTCGATCGCCACCTCGATGGGATCGTCTGAGTTCAGGGGTTCGTCCTATCCGAGAGGACGCTCAGTTTTTGGTGCCCATGATGCGACTCTCTCTGAGTCGCGTGGCAAAATGTAGTTCTCGGTATTTACCATTCCCGGCAGCAACCTCTGTTGTGCCGGCGCCGGACGAAGGAGCACCATGGGTGCGAGTCGAACAAGTTTTGAGAAACTGCAACGTGACCGGGCCAAAAAGGCCAAGGCATCAGCAAAGAGGGATAAGCGACTCGACAAGAGTCCAGAAGATGCCCTGACCCGCGACGAGGATGAAGAGACAATTGAACTCTCCTCATTCTCTGAGGGCGACGAGATCCCACCCGATCAGTTGCTCAAGATGGTCGCAGACCTGCATCAGCAATTTGAAGATGAAGAGATCACCTTTGAGGACTTCGAAGATCGCAAGACCGAACTCTTCGCACTCCTCAGTGTTGACTAATTGGTGTCGACTAATGATTTCTGACTAATCAGTGGCGACTCATAGGTACGGGCGCAGGAACCGCTCTGGACCGGGTCACGCCAGTAGTTTGCGGTCGCCGGTAGCCTGATTACATGGCCTCTCGCACCGAAACTCCCGATCTGCAGCCCACGGACCGACCACCTCTGCTGGGCCGAATCGGTAGCTTTATGGCACGGCATCACCGACTTGTGCTGCTTGCATGGATCATCATCATTGTTGCTGCTGGGTATGTAGGTGGAATCTATAAGAAGAGCATTTCGGACAATGTGCGAATTCCAAACACCGATTCACAAGCGGCTTACGACCTGCTCGACCAGCGGTTTGGCTCACAGAACGCAGCCACTGCGACAGTGGTGTTTGCAGCGCCAAAGGGAACGCTCCTCACCGATGCGGCCAACACTTCACAGATTGACGCCGCCGTTGCTCAGTTAGAAAAAGTCAAGGGAGTGAGTTCGGTATCTAATCCGGTATCCACCACCGGTGCAGACTCGTTACAGCAGATTGTTGGCAAACTGCCACCAGACCAAGCCGCTGCAGTCGAAGAGCTTGCAAAGAACATCCCATCTGCTGTGAGCAAGAGCGGGGCAATTGCCTACTCAACAGTCACCTTCAACAAGTCCGCACTGGACCTGTTGAACACCTATCCCGTGAGTGCCGACACCAAGGCAGCTGATTACCCCAACCCCTACTCGCAGGTGAACAATGCGGTTCAACAGGCTCGCTCTGCAGGCCTGACAGTCGCAGTCGGTGGGGCAGTGGCAGACACCTGGAATGTACCGGTTAGCGCCTTCGCAAATCACGCCGATGAGATTGGCCTACTCCTAGGCGCTCTGCTGCTTCTGTTTGCCTTCGGCTCGCTCTGGGGCATGGCAATCCCCATTGCCACTGCGTTGTTCGGTGCGGTCACAGCTAGCGGGGTGGTATTCATCCTTGCCAATTTCACCACGGTCTCTTCCTCTGCACCTCCGGTTGCGCTCATGATCAGTCTGGGTGTGGGTTTGGACTATTCGCTCCTCATCGTCACTCGGTATCGGGAGTTCATCGAAAGCGGCGAGGAGCCAGTATCGGCAGTCGGTCACGCTCTGCAGACTGCTGGCAACGCTGCGTTATTTGCTGGCATCACGGTAGTGGTGGCACTTCTGGGTTTGCTGCTCGTTCCGATCCCACTGGTTCAAACGCTGGGTCTAGCCGCTGCACTTGGTGTGACCGTCATGTTGTTCGCTGCCATGACGTTGCTCCCGGCCTGGTTAGGGTTTGCAGGGTCAAGAATCGACGCAATTCGGCTACCCGGCAGGAAGAACGAGCCAGAGGATCCAGCAAGCAGTTTTTGGGGACGATTCGCAACCAGAATGTCCCGCAAGCCTTGGCTGAGCCTGATTGCGGGTTCAGTAATCCTTCTCCTGCTGGCAGCGCCGTTCTTAAAGATTCAGTTCGGCATGCCTGATGACGGCTCAGAACCAAAGTCGCTCTCGCAACGTGTTGCCTACGACCTGATGACGGACGGCTTTGGAAAGGGTGTGAACGCTCCGCTAGTCGTAGCCGTCGGCCTCAATCCGGATAAACCCTTGGCATATCTTGATGCGCTCAAAGAACTCACTCCGGTGAGCAAGGCTCTTGCCGCCGAACAGCCCGCAGGCACAATTCAGGGAGTTCAGTACTCGCTCGGGCCCATCCCCAATTCGGCTAACAAGACCACGGCCGTCATCTATCAGATCACTCCTACTACGGGCCCCGATGCCCCAGAGACAAAAGCATTGGTAGAGCGACTGAGAGCTTCACTTGAGACCGCTACTCGAGGAACTTCACTCGATGCCCACGTCGGCGGCAGCACTGCAACTTTGATTGACCTGACAGATCTGGTGCAGAAGTATCTGCCGATCGTGATCGGAGCTGTGGTACTCGGAGCATTCATTCTGTTGATGCTGGTATTCCGGTCAATTCTCGTTCCGTTGAAGGCAGCCATCATGAACTTGGTTTCGATTGCTGCTGCGTATGGGGTTGTTGTCCTGGTCTTTCAGTGGGGCTGGGCCCGGCAGATTGTGGGCCTAACTGAGACCATTCCAATTGTCTCGTTTGTCCCGCTCGTCATGTTTGTCATTCTGTTCGGCCTGTCAATGGACTACGAGGTGTTCCTCATGAGCCGCATGAAGGAAATCTGGGACACCACCCATGACCCTCGGCAATCAGTGATACTCGGAGTTGCCACAACAGCTCGAGTTATTACCACTGCAGCCCTCATCATGATGGCGGTGTTTTTCTCGTTCGTTGCCAGCCCTAGCCCCACAGTCAAGCTGATCGGCTTTGGCATGGCGGTTGCAGTCCTCATCGACTCAACCATCGTCCGGATGATTCTTGTTCCAGCAATCATGGAACTCTTTGGCGCAAAGGCTTGGTACTTTCCGAGCTGGCTGTCCTGGTTGCCGCAGATCAACATCGAAGGCCCCAAGGCTCCCGTGGCATCCACAACGCAGAACCCAGTTACAGCTTCGGGGGAAGTTCCCAGCGAAAAGTAGAGAGAGCCGTCTAGCTCTCGGGCTGATCAAGATCCGAACTAGTCGATTCGTACTCAGCTACCTCAGCTCTTACTCGGCCGCCGCAGCCTCTTGTTCTGCAAGCTCGGTTCGAACCTTGTCCATATCCAGAGCAGCTATTTGGGCAATCAAGTCGGCCAGCACGTCCTTCGACAGGGCGCCCGGTTGCGAATACATGAGTATCCCATCGCGGAACATCATGAGCGTTGGAATGGACTGAATCCCGAGCCCGCCTGCTAGTTGCTGTTCGGCCTCAGTATCGACCTTTGCGAACGTGATTTCTGGATACTCAGTTGCGGCCTCTTCGAACACCGGCGCAAAGGCACGGCAAGGCCCACACCAAGAGGCCCAAAAGTCCACCAGAACAATCCCTTCGGCTGTCACGGTTTGTTCAAAAACTGATTCCGTTAGCTCAATTGTGCTCATGTCAGCTGTATCTCGATTCTTGGTCAATCTCTTGCAGTCGATGTGACTTCAAGGAGTTAAGCCTCGTCTAAAGTTTATGGGCACGCAGGTGCTTCAGGGGACATAGCCTGTGAGAGCCATGGCACTTCATCTCGGTTCCCACCTGCACAACTTTATCGATCCCACCTCTCACGAACAGACGTCCACCTCGGCAGGAAGGGCTCAAGATGCAGAGGTACGGCGCCGAATCGCTGAAGGAACGCCCACACCTCGGATAGCGATATTGGGCGCTGGCGCTGCCGGAATCTGCATGGCTCTTCAGCTTCTTGAGCAGGGGATCACCTCGTTCACTCTGTATGAGAAGGCTGATCGGGTAGGCGGCACCTGGCGAGACAACACCTATCCGGGTGCTGCATGCGATGTTCCCTCACACTTGTACAGCTTTTCCTTTGCGCCCAAGGTTGACTGGACACGCAAGTTCCCCGAGCAGCCCGAGATTCTTGACTATCTCGAGACACTCGTAGACCAGCACAGTCTTGGACCGCATATTCAGTTCGCGACGGAGGTCACTGCTGCAACATGGATCGAGGAGCGCAGCCTCTGGAGCCTTGAGCTTCGGCGAGCCAACACCGATTCTGGGGCTGGTGCCCAAGAAGCTACTGATAGCGAATCGGGGAAAGCACAACATTCCGAGGCCGAGATCGTTGTGAGTGGATTGGGACAGCTCAACCGGCCAAACATTCCGCAGATTCCTGGACTTGAGAGCTTCACAGGAACCATGTTCCACTCGGCTGCTTGGAACCATGACCAAGATTTGAGCGGTCATCGCGTGGCTGTGATCGGTATTGGAGCGAGTGCCATTCAATTTGTTCCTCAGGTGGCAGCCAAGGCCGCAACGATCACCTTGTTCCAACGTAGCGTCAACTATGTGGCACCCAAGCCGGACCGGGCCTTCAAGCGCTGGGAACTCTCGGCGCTTCGGCATATTCCTGGTCTGCGTCAGGCTTATCGAAGCTCAATCTACTGGCGCTTTGAGTTTCGGTTTCGGCTGATGAAGAAGGGCAGTCGGCTCGGAGCAGTTCTGCAGAAGAAGTTCCGCGAGCAGGTATCGCAGCTGGCAAGTCCTCAGCTTCCCCTCGAGGCAATCGTCCCTGAGTACACCCCAGGCTGCAGGCGAATCCTGATTGCCAATGACTGGTATCCGACGCTGCTGAAGCCAACCACCCGGGTCGTTACCGAAGGCATTGCTGCAATCACCGAGACAGCAGTTGTGACCGAATCGGGGGAAGAGATTCCAGCAGACACCATCATCTTTGGTACCGGGTTTCAGGCAACCGATTTTCTGGCTCCGATGCGAATCACAGGCCGAGACGGCCAAGATCTGAACGATGTCTGGAAAGACGGCGCACGGGCATTTCTGGGACTCGCAGTTAGCGGATTTCCAAATTTCTTTATTCTGTACGGACCGAACACGAACCTTGGGCACAATTCGATTCTCTTTATGATCGAGCAACAGGTGGGATATATCCGGCAACTGGTCGACGATTTCGTCCTGAAGGGTGTTCGTTCGGTTGAAGTACGCGAGCGAGCAATGCAGGCGTTCGATGCAGAGATATCTGACGCAACTGCTCAGACTGTCTGGGACGAAGACTGCAGTAGTTGGTACAAAAATGCCAGTGGTCGTGTGACCAATAACTGGCCTGACTACACCGTCAAATACAAACAACGGTTGGCTCGCCCAGACCAGCGCGACTGGTTGAGTCGAACCGCTAGTCCAGTTCTAGATCGCGGATGAACTGATCAAGAAATTCGCGATTCCTGACGCGGCGCATGGGTGGGAGCAGATCAAGGATCCGGTTGCGATACTGCGCTTCTGCAAGGCGAGGGTCACAGACCACCACGACACCGCGATCAGTAGCAGTTCTGATGAGTCTTCCAACTCCCTGAGCTAACTGCATGCCAGCTGTTGGGACGGAAACTTCCATGAAGGCTGCATCTCCGACCACCTCGCAGCGGGCCTGCACAATGGGGTCTGTTGGCACGGGAAATGGGATCTTGTCCAAAATCACTGCCGAACAGGTTGTGCCCGGACTCGATATTCCAGTCCAGAAACTAGCTGTGGCAAACAGGCTTGCATGCTCATCATTCAGAAACTGATCTTGCAACACGGGGTTTGGAGCGTCTCCTTGCGCTAGCAGGGTAAAGCCCTCAAGCCGCTCTCGACACAGATCCACAGTCGAACGCAGCATGCGATTCGAAGTGAACAGCGCAAGCGTTCGGCCCGACAGCGCCCGAATAACATGTTCAACTTCTTGTGCTACTTCCTCTGCCCAATCCGGATGCGTTGGCTTATGAATCTTTGGAACAAAGAGCACTGCTTGATCTCGAAAATTGAATGGCGAAGGCACGGACAAGTACTCGGCCTGCAGGCCGAGTCGAGTAGCGGTTCCGGAGTCCAAAGTGGCCGAGCAGCAGATAACGGTGAGGTCCTTTTCTGCCCATGCCTGGGTGCGCAGAGTGTCGGCGACATCGATTCGAGTCAGCCGTAGGACATGGCGATAATTGCGCGTGGGCTCAACCCACAGCACGGTTCCTTTACCCAGCTTTCCCAAAAGCGACTGCGTGTCATCCACCACTGATTCAGCTATGCGGACTGAGCGCTCGATACGGTGCTTCGCAGTTGATTCGCCAGCGTGTTTCGCTGCAGCGCGCAAGCTATTGAGCGCTCGGTCTGCTGCCACTGCAGCAGTCGAGACAGCAGCGGCAAGATCCTCGCCAAGACCACTCGTCAGGCGAACAGTTCCAGACCCCGCAATCCCATCCATACATGCTTCGAGCATCGCACCGGCCGACCGAAGAGAGCCTGACACCTTGTCCTCAGCAGCTACGCAGCGATCATGGACCCTGGCGAGGTTTGACAGTCTGCCCTCGGTGAGCTCGATGCTCAAGGAACCAACGATCGAATCCTCAAACTCGTGAGCCTCGTCAATAACGAGCTGAGTGTGAGGCGGCAGGAGCGTTCCCCCCGTTTGGATATGCGCCCCATAGAGATGAGCATTCACCACAACAATGTCAGCTGACTCAGCATCGGCTCGCGCCTGTTCTGACTTGCAGTCTGCTGAGTACGAGCATTTACTTGCTCCCACGCATTCACCGGGTCCGACCGATACCGTGGCCCAGGCCTTCCAATGTGGAGTGATGGGCAACTCGGCCATATCGCCGGTACTTGAACCCTCTGCCCAGTCGAGGATTACCTCAACCTCTTGGCGCACCTCGGCGTCGCTGAGGTCGACCTCGCTCACAGATTCATCGGCGCCAAGATCCAAGCCTTGTTGCCCCGTGCCATCTAACTGCACGCGCACCTCGGCGATGGCAGCCTCACAAACATAATTCGAGCGACCCTTAAGAACCGTGTAGCTGAACGGATTGTCGAGTACCTCCTGCAAAAACGGAAGCTCGACCGAGGCAAGTTGGTCCTGTAGTGCCTTTGACGAGGTAACGATCACTGTTCGCGCACCTCGTGAAGCACCAAGAATCGCAGGGATGAGATACGCAATCGACTTTCCAACCCCAGTTGGACCCTGTACCGCAAGGTGTTCCTTGAAAGCGAGGGCCCGCTCCACTGCCTGAGTCATGTGAAGCTGCTGAGGTCTCTCCTCGCCTTGCGGTATGGCGGCAATAACCTGTCGAAGCAGCTCAGCAGCGGGGGTAACAGACTCTGAGTTGTTCTTCTCCGCCGCTGCATCTGACACCTCTCAAGACTACGGCCCATTTGGTGGCTACCCGACAGCATTTTCAGTGTGAGCAGACATGACAGCTTGTGTCTCGGCAGGAGGTACCTCTCGACCCTACGGTCATGGGATTCGCCCACGCTGCAGTTTGGTCGACATTGCTTTTTCATTCGCAGCTAGGGTGACGACGTTGCCACTGTCAGTGGTTTTCTTTACATAGGAGCACTCGTGCCCTCATCAGACCGCTCGCAAGCGATGGACCATGTCATCCTTGTCCTGTTCGAGAATCGCTCTCTGGACAACCTCTTAGGGCACCTCTACGGTCCGGAAGATGCCAAGGCTTTCGAGGGAGTGCTAGGGAAGGATCTCAGCAATCCAGTTCCGCCATGGGCTGATCATCAGCCGCCGGACGGCAGCGGCACTGTGAAGGTGCATGTGGGTGACAATATGGATGCGCCCAACCCCGACTCGGGCGAGGAATACGCTCATACCAATACCCAGGTCTTCGGCACGCTTGACGAGCACAACAGATTCGCCGGTGGCGATGAGATTACGGCTCCATATAACGCCCCGGAAGAAGGTGCGGTACCCACGATGGACGGATTCGTCGCTGACTACATCTCTTTCTTCACCTGGGAGATGGGCCGGCAGCCAACGTACGAGGAGTACTCGCAGATCATGCAGTGCTTTACCCCAGAGCAGGTGCCAGTTCTCAATGGTCTAGCTCGTGAGTTTGGGGTATTCGACCACTGGTTCTGCGAGGTTCCATCCCAGACCTTCATGAACCGATCCTTCTGGACGGCGGCCACCTGCACCCCACTCCCGACCGGGGGTACCACCAACACGCCGATACAACACTGGGTGCATGACAACGTCTCGGAGACGATCTTCAACCGCCTAGAGGAGCACGGTCGAACGTGGAAAGTCTACGTTGAAGGCGACACGGGAGCCTCGCTCACCGGCCTGATCCACTGGCCGATGCTGCACGAGCGTTTCGCCACACATTTCGTTCCCTTTAGCGAGTTCGAAAAAGATGCTGCGTCTGGAAATCTTCCCGACTTTGCGATGATCGAACCAAATCTCTTGGTGGGCCACGGCGATTTCCACCCGGCAGCAGGAGCTGCCCTCGTCAAGGGCCTTGAACTTGATGTCGACGTTCCGTCCTCAATCCTCGCAGGCGATGCGTTCTTGCAGCGGATCTTTGATGCCTATCGGGGCATGCGCTCTGCTGATGGCGCGAATTTGTGGAACACGACTCTGCTCATCGGCTGGGATGAGCCCGGTGGTACATACGACCACGTACCCCCAGGTCCGGTCCCCGCACCAGACAAGGCGGCTCCAGTGGGGCAGATGGGTTTTCGATTCGATCGATCCGGCTACCGGGTTCCTGCCATCGTGGTATCACCTTGGGTTGAGCCGGGCTCTGTCTACAACGAGGAGCACCGCCACACCTCGCTCATCGCCACCCTTGTCAAGCTGTGGGACATCGGAGATGGGTTCACCGAGCGTGACAAGTCGGCGAAGCCAATTGACTACGTCTTCAGCAGGGAGACCCCCACTGACCCCGACGAATGGGGTGTCCCGCAAGCCAATCCGGTTCCAAAGTGGCAGATTGACTGGGAAGCTAGCGACCGGACGCTGAGCAACTTAGGCAGCGTCGCCATCCCCGGCCTGATTGAGACGGCAAAGGCCAAAGGCTTGCCGCTCCCGGCGCAACTTGAGGATCCAAACTTCCACCTCACCACGGATCTGGCATTCCATGCCCAGCAGTTGCTGTTCAGGTACATCTGGCCGCTGCTAGGACCACAAGGCGAGGACCTAGATCAGATCAAGGCAATCGTCGAGCAAGATCTGAAAGACGCTACGAAGCCAGAGAGCGAGCAACGCAAGTAATCCGCCAAGACATCGAAGGAACAATTTGTGATTTCGCTGGTTACAGAGCCTGCGCCGTCACTTGATCAATCACCGTTTAGCTTGGTGGAGCAGTTGTGTGGTTGAGTGACCACGCAGGGTCTCCCCCCACTGAAGCCTGCGGAAGAGAAGATCATGGCTATTGCGCCCCCGAAAACTGACTCTGCTTCTACCGAGTACGACCGACGCTGGTGGATTCTGGGAGTTCTTTGTTTCAGCTTGTTGGTTATCGTCCTCGACAATTCAATTCTCAACGTTGCGATTCCAACAATCATCCGAGACTTGAAAGCCACCAATAGTCAGCTGCAGTGGATTGTTGACTCGTACACAATTGTTTTTGCTGGGCTGCTCTTGACCGCTGGTGCGATGGGCGACAAATTCGGACGAAGGAAGGCCCTGCAGCTTGGGCTCATCATTTTTGGGTTTGGGTCTTTGCTCGCAGCTTTATCCTCTTCCGCAAGTGAGCTGATCTCTACACGAGCGCTCATGGGCGTCGGCGCTGCCTTCATCATGCCTGCCACCTTGTCGATTATCACCAATGTGTTCCCTCCCCAAGAACGAGCCAAGGCCATCGGGATCTGGGCTGGTGTTGCCGGCCTTGGCGCAGCGCTCGGGCCACTTACTGGCGGATTCCTCGTTGAGCACTTCTATTGGGGATCAGTGTTCTTAGTGAATATTCCCATCGTTGTCGTTGGGCTGGTTGCTGGAATCGTCCTGATACCAGAATCAAAGGATCCATCGGCGCCTCGCCTTGACCCGGTGGGCGCAGTGCTCTCTATTGCAGCTCTCAGCCTGCTGCTCTTTGCAATTATTGAAGCGCCAACGGAGGGATGGCTACAGCCAAAGATTCTTGGAATCTTTGCAGCTGGTCTGCTCCTGGGAACAGCTTTTGTGCTGTGGGAACGCAGAGTCCCCGAGCCCATGCTCGACATGAGCTTCTTTAAGAATCCTCGATTTAGTGCTGCAAACGGCGCGATCACAGTGGTGTTCTTTGCAATGTTCGGCTCAATATTCCTGCTCACGCAGTATTTTCAATTCGTCCTCGGGTACTCACCCCTTGAGACGGGGGTTCGGATGGTGCCCTTTGCCCTGACACTGATGGTCGTGGCCCCAACGAGCTCGAAAGTGGTCAAGCGGTTCGGAACGAAGGCCACGGTCAGCGTCGGGCTAACTATCGTCGCAACATCCTTAGTGACCATGGCGTTTCTTGAGGTCGACTCCAGCTACTGGCAAATTGTCTGGCGACTCATGTTGCTAGCAGTCGGGATGGGGCTCACCATGGCTCCCTCGACAGACTCAGTCATGGGTTCACTGCCTCTCGGCAAGGCCGGGGTTGGCTCTGCTGTGAATGACACCACCCGACAGGTTGGAGGAGCACTTGGAGTAGCGATCATCGGCAGCGTTCTGGCCTCGGTCTATGGCTCCAAGGTGAGCGAGTTCTTAAGCGGGCAAGGAGCGCCAACCGAGGCAATCGATGCCGCAAAGGGCTCGCTCGGGGGAGCGAACCTCGTTGCGGCTCAGGCACCGAGTGCCGAAGCGGCCGCAGGTCTTCTACGCGTAGCCAATAGCGCTTTTGTTGATGCCCTGCACTGGAGTGTGCTCGTGGCCGCAGTTCCGGTAGCGATTGGTGCTGTCTGCGTGTACCTCTTCCTACCAGCAACAGCGCGTTCCGAAGACCTTCGCGAGCAGGGCGTTGAGTTTGAAGCTGAGCACCAAAACTGAGGCGACCAACCTGTAGCTGTGCCTCGACGCCTGCTGTGCCCCAACGACTAGAGCGTTGGCGGCAGGATGGCTTCAATCAGATGTGGTCCCGGAGTAGCGAAGGCCGCCTCAAGCTGAGTGCAGAACTCCTCGGCCGTGGTGGCACGGGTAGCTGCAACTCCTACACCTTGAGCCAAGGAAACAAAATCGATCCGAGGGTTCGTCAGATCAAGCATCTCTAACGCCTTTGGACCTGGGTGGGCGCCCACCCGCGTGAGTTCGAGGTTGAGAATCGCATACGACTGATTGTTGAGGATCACTGTGATCACATCAAGACCTTCTCGAACTTGGGTCCACAGCGCCTGAAAGGTGTACATCGCGCTGCCGTCAGCCTGCAGATTCAGCACCTTGCGCCCGGGAGACGCCACGGCGGCTCCGGTTGCTACTGGCATGCCAAAACCAATCGCTCCACCCGGAAGGCAAAGCCAGTCATGCCTTGGGGCACCAGCTGTAAACCCAGCCACGAAGAGACCTGCAGTATTGCCCTCATCAACAACAATCACGTCCTCTGGTAGAAGCGCACCGATTGCAGCTGCAAAGGATTCAGCGTTGAGGACTCCGCTTGGCTTCTCGGGCCGAGACGGAACTGCGAGAACTGCCGAATCAGCCGGAGCACCGAGCATTTCTGCAAGAGTCTCCAATGCCCCAGTCGAGTCATCTCCTGGTTGCGCCAGAACGTGAACAGTGCAGCCCTGCGGAACTAGGTCCGAGGCAATCTCTGGATAAGCAAAGAAAGAGACAGGTGAAGCAGCCCCGACCAAAATGAGGTGCTTCAAGCCGTCTAGTTGCATCTGAGCAAACTCAGCCAAGTACATGAGGCGGTCCAAAGCAGGAAGCCCTGCCCCTCGCTGCAGACGTGGGGGAAATGTTTCTGCGATAAGGCGAACTTGGGCAGTCTCACTGATTCGGCTTGCGGCGACTAGGCCCGGCTCCATCAGACTTGAACCTGCAAGCAGAATCGCAGTCGGTTCACCAGACTTCAGCACATCAAGAATCCGGTCCAAAGTAGATTGCTCGACACTCGGCGGAGTGGTCACTGTGGCAGGAGGAACAGGGCCGTCAGACTCAAGCCAGCACACATCAGCCGGCAGAATGAGCGTGGCTACCTGTCCGGGAGGACCGAAGGATGCAGCTACTGCATCGGCAGCATCCGATTGCAGCGTGGCAGTCGAATCAGCAGAGCGAATCCACCCTGAAACACCTCGAGCAATGCTCTCAATGTCGCTCTGCAACGGCGCATCGTACTGTGCGTGGTACGTGGCGTGATCACCGACGATGTTCACAATCGGCGTGTATCCGCGCCGAGCATTGTGCAGATTGGCCAGTCCGTTTCCAAGGCCCGGACCTAGGTGAAGCAGCACGGCAGCGGGCCTGCCGGCCATCCTTGCGTAACCGTCAGCAGCGCCCGTAGCCACGCCCTCGAACAATGCGAGTACGGAGTGCATCTCTGGAACTTCATCAAGGGCTGCAACAAAATGCATCTCCGAAGTCCCGGGGTTCATAAAGCAGGTGTCCACCCCCGCATCGACAAGAGTGCGTATAAGTGCTTGTGCGCCGTTCATAGTTGATCCTCAGTGTTAAATAGAATTTCGGGGTTCAGAATACCGTTGGGGTCGAAGGCCGCCTTGATGCGTCGCATGAGAGCAATCTTGGAAGGGTCGACGAGTTCGTTAAAGAACTGCTTCTTTGCACGACC
>CAFBOG010000002.1_pt1 | contig 31398 bp, 31 predicted proteins | sample 7269381 | NCBI WGS metagenome assembly CAFBOG01 (sample SAMEA6814108, study PRJEB35770) | freshwater metagenome | biome: Freshwater; feature: Freshwater reservoir; material: water | place: Czech Republic | collected 2017-07-26 | depth 30m m
AACCTGCCGATGTATTCCTCACAGCTTGTCGCACCGGCGACAATTATTCGGAGGACTTCACGTGCCGCTACAAGGGACAATCGACAGCTTTCCATTAGCGGATGTGTTGAGTCTGCTGAATTCCTCGTCCAGACTCGGTCGGCTAACGGTTCGAGGCGACCGGCACACTGGCTGGATCGAGGTTGCAGGTGGATTCTTGAATGCTGCCGAGATCGAAGGAAAGGCGAGTCTTGAACCCCGAGGCGCGCTGTTCGAACTTCTGCGCTGCACGGGTGGTGACTTCGAGTTTCTAGCCCTGGACAAGGTTGAGTTGTCTGACGCAACGGTTGAGGGGGCTTCCCTAGCGGACTGTCTACAAGAATCTGAGCTCAGACTGAAGCGGTGGGAAGAGATCGAACAAGTACTTCCGTCTACTGCGCATCGAATTGAACTGGTTCGCCAGTTGCCGAGCGATGAGATTGTTGTAGACCCGCTGCTCTGGTCACTGCTCGTTGCAGTTCAAGGAACTTCTGCTGTCTGTGACGTAGTGGAGCGAGTCAGGGCAGATGAGCTTGATGTATGCGCAGCATTAACTTTGCTCGTTGCAGATGGTTTAGCGGTGGTTTCCGCGCCCCGTGATACAGCTGCTCTAGATACAGCTGCTCTAGATACAGCTGCTCTAGATACAGCTGCTCTTGTTTCTGAAACTCACTCGCAGACTCCTCTCTCTGTGCCGATCGATGTGGTGGAAACTCCTTTCCCTCAGCATTTTCCGATTGATGACCTTGTTGGCTCAAGCGAAGCAGACACCTCTGATCTGTGGCATCGCACCGAAGAGTTTGTAGCTCCGCCTGCCACAGATTCCACTGCGGTTTCAATGGACACTGCGGTTTCAATGGACACTGCGGTTTCACTGGACACTGCGGCTTCAATGGACACCCTGACTGCGGCTGCGGCATGGGATCAGCTTGTCTCGCCGCTGCAGGATCTTCAGGAGCTCGATCCCGACTCCTATGAGGAACTAGAAGACACTCCGTCAACACAGGAGGATGTCTTTCGGCAGATGTCCACGCTCAGCCCTCAAGCCGCTGATGCGATTGCAGCAGCCCTCAATGCCCGTCCGGAACCTGATTACGAAGGCTCCGTTGCTGTGAGCGGCCGAGACACAGACAACTCAGACGCTCATCAGTTCGAGTCGACCATCGTAGAAGCCCAGCTTGCTAGCGAAGACTCGACCGATGACATGCTCGGTTTGGTTTCGCCCCAAGGAGAGTTCCCCGCTGTTGACGGACTCGGCGAAGATGAGGGCCCCTTGGGTCCGATCTCGTTCATTGGCTCGTTCTAGTGGGAGTAGCAGTTCAGCAGAATCCCTTCTCGACTAGCCCGGTCCTGCGAGAAGAGTCCCACAGGGGTTCAATACAACTAGCATTACCGACAGATGTCGCAAGAAAAGGTCAGAAATATGCTGTTAGAGGAATTCAAAAAGTCGTGAGTGATGCTCGACTTGATGAATCAAATCCTGATGAGCCGCTTCCGGACTCAGCCTGCCGTGGTTGGGTTGACCCTCCCGAACAGGCTCGTATTGAGGCACTCTTTGTGCTCGCCGGTCTTGGACTTGGCATTCAGCGAACAGATGTAGTTACCACCCCGGTTTGGCTTGACCTCTCAGAGGTTGAAGCTATGGATGCCATCGGTGAACCCCAGGGCGGATTGATTCATGTAGAGATCGTCATGAAGGATTCCACCGTTGTTGGCGCTGGATGGACAGAAGCTTTTTGTACGGCTGTTGTCAGTGCACTTTCAGGCCATTCTGCTGTAGAAGCCCAGACAGAGGATCAGGCAGACCTGCCGGCCGATCCTGATGCGACACATGGTGAACATCAGGAAGATCCGCCAAGCTTCACTGCGGAGGCCGCTCAGGCTTCGAGTGATCCCGTCCTTGAGGTGGCACCCCCAGTGGTGCGTGACCGATCTCGCTTAGCCGAGGCTGCTTCAGCCGAGGCTGGATCAGTAGAGGGTGGATCGGTAGATAGCCGAGAGTTTGAAGTTGCCGCTGCTCCGAGCGAGCAGGCAGTAGTTGCCCCTGAACCAGTTGAGTCGCTCAGTGATGTCGACCCAGAAGGTACTTCCGCTGGCTTAGAACTCGAAGATGTGGTGTATCTCGGCGGGTACCCCGGCCAGACGAAGAAGCGCAAGAACTGCACCGCAGTCCTCACTCGCACGGGACTCGAGGTAGTCGGTCCTGCTGACCTTCGTTTTCGGATGTCTTGGGATTCCGTGACCTCGGTCGAGCCGCAGAATTCAGACGAAGCTAGATTCCGGATGAATACCAAGATCCATCGGGATTCCTCTGCTCTAGTCATCGAGTGTGATCAAGGCATTACCCTCTTACTCGAAGCCCGTGACTGTTCCACGGTGCCGCTTCGTTCGGCCATTACCCAATTGCTAGCTGGCCTTCCCGTCTTAGTCGTGTGACTGGTATCACCGAACAACATATTTGTCTGGTTGGACTCTCCGGGTCAGGGAAGTCAACCGTTGGGCCGATCCTTGCTGGGCGGTTGCGACTCGGAGCCTGTGTTGACTTGGACATGGTGATTGAGCAACGCCTTGGTAGCTCTGTCAGTGAGATCTTTGCCGAGAAGGGCGAGGTGGCGTTTCGTCAGTGTGAGTCAGAGGCACTTCAAGAGGCGCTCGCAGGACCAGTAGCGGTGATTGCTACCGGCGGGGGAGTTGTCCTCGATCAGACAAATCGAATCTTGCTCAGCAGACAAGCAACAGTCGTCTGGCTGAGGTGCAGCGTGACAGACCTTGCAGATCGCCTGACAGACGCAGATGGCTCGCGCCCCCTGCTGGCCGGCGATCTTGAATTCGCGTTGCATCGACTCGCAGAGGAGCGCAATGCGTTGTACTCCAGCGTTTCTGATTTCGTTATTGACGTTGATGGCTTGGATCCCCAAGCCGTTTCAGAGGAAGTTATTCAGGCACTCTCGTGATCACCCTTGAGCTTGACTTTCCAGATGGGCGAACCTGCCCCGTTTTGATTGGTGCAGGGGCGCACCATGAGTTGTCCGCCAGAATCCCGGAGCGTGCTCAGCGCGTTGCCGTAGTCACTCAGGCTGACCTACCTGTTCAGGTTGAAACCGGACGTGAGGCAAAGGTGTTCCTGATCGGTCAGGGCGAGCAGCACAAGACGATGTCAACAGTCGAGTCACTCTGTTCGCAGTTCGCTGCATGGGGTCTGACTCGAAGCGACTGTGTTGTCGGAGTCGGCGGAGGCATCGTGACCGACGTAGCTGGATTCGCAGCGTCTGTCTATCACCGTGGCATGCAGGTGATTCACGTAGCTACCACGTTGATGGCACAGATTGACGCAGCAATCGGTGGTAAGACCGGAGTCAATTTGGCTCAGGGTAAGAATCTGGTCGGCACCTACTGGCAGCCATCGGCAGTAATTTGCGATACAGATCTACTCCTCACACTTCCGAAACGAGAGTGGCAGTGCGGACTAGGAGAATTGGCCAAGTATCACTGGCTTGGCGGAGGGAATCTTGATGCGCTCCCGATTGATGAGCGAGTCGCTGCCTGCGTACAGATCAAGGCAGATATTGTCTCTGAAGACGAGCGTGAGTCTGGCCGACGAGCGGTCTTGAATTACGGCCACACCTTGGCGCATGCCTTGGAGATTGCCGGAGATCACCAATTGCGTCACGGCGAGGCGGTTGGAATTGGCTTAATGTACGCCGCCGAATTGGCAAGTCTCATGGGCCGAATTGATGGCGACGCTGTCCAAGAACACCGCAGAGTTCTTGCCGGGTATGGCCTAGCAAGTGAGCTACCTGCCGGATCTGACAACGAGGAACTGATCCACCTGATGAGCCGGGACAAAAAAGTTCTTGATGCCGGTTATACCTTCGCCTTGCTCGGGAGTACTGGTGTCGAGGTGGTCAAAAACGTTGATCCGGTTCTCATGCGTGAAGCCCTTGAGGCTATGCGCCCGTCAGCCTGAGCAGCGCAGATCGCCGAAGTGAGCGCAGTTCAGAGGGCCTCAACTGACATACTGAACAGTCTTGTGGTTCTGCGCCCGAAACTGTCCACGACCTTGGAGCGAGCAAACGGATGAGTGATGAAGATCTGAGTGAGGTGACCTCACAGCAGAACGCCCAGCGATCGTTGTTGGTTCTCTCTGGAGCGAACTTGCAGCTTTTAGGGTCTCGACAGCCCGAGATATATGGATCGGCCACCCTCGACGATCATATGAGTGCTGCTAGAGATGCAGCTCGTGGCCTTGGATTTTCACTTGAGTCCTTACAGTCCAATCACGAGGGTGATCTAGTGGATGCAATTGGGCAGGCACGAAGCGTGCATGCCGCACTTATTATCAACCCAGGAGCTTTCACTCATTACTCTTGGGCCATTCACGACGCGCTCGCAGCTTGTGAGTTTCCGATCATCGAGGTTCACCTCTCGAACCCGCATCGGCGTGAGGCCTGGCGGCACCTCTCGGTAGTCAGTTCTGTAGCAACGGCTGTGATCATGGGCCTCGGTGCTAGTGGCTACCCGATGGCCGTTCGTGCAGCAGCTGCTTTGCTGGACACGCAGCAACCCGGGTTGGCAGAGGCGTCCACGCAAGAGTGAACAGGTCTGGGCTGCGACTCACCGCTTGGATCGGGACGGCCATGGTTGCCGGTTCCCTCACTCTCAGCCTGCTTTTGTTGCTGATTCACTACCTGCCCGCACAGGAGTTCAGTCCGCGTCTCATGGCAGTGGCTGGCATGGACGGCCAGTTACTCCTGCTGTGTGGGGGAGTTGCCTTGTTTGGAGCGGCTCTGATGATGGGTGAGATTCGAAAGAATCCAGGATCTTGGTTTCGTTATTCTGCGGCTTTGCTTGCAGTTCCATGGTTGGCATTCTTCTTTGTTGCCCACCCAATTCTTTCAGGGTGGTCTGAGCCTAAACCTAAGGGCTCGGGCGCTCAGTTGAGCTTGTTGGTACAAAACCTGTGGTACCGAAACGAAGATCCAGAGGCACTGGCGCAACAGTTGCTCGCACGCAATTCACAGGTCATGGTCCTGCTGGAGTACACCCCCGCACATGCTGTGGCTTTTAAAGATGCGGGAGCACTGGGTCAGTATCAGTATCGGTGGGAACTCGTTGAGCCATATGGCCACGGGATTGCTGTGTTCAGTACCATTCCATTTATCAATCCCCAGGACCTAGAACTGTCTGGCTCTGGTGTGAGCATGGAATTGCAACTGCCCGATTCATCAGTCGAATTGTTTGCAGTTCACTTCAATGCGCCCACTTCGGTCTGGGATATTCCGCGATGGCGTAGCGACTTCGAACGAGCAACGGCCATCTTGGAACAGGCCGGTCCGCGCACAGTTGTTGCCGGAGATTTGAACGCAGATTGGGGACACATTCGCTTTCGGCAGTTACTTGCACAGGCAGACCTCAGGGATGCGCAAGATGTTCGATCCGTTGGTTTCGCAACGACATGGCCTGCCTCTGCGCACTTTCCAACCCTACTGAGACTTGACCATGTGCTGCTCGGACAGGGAATGGAGTTGAACTCCTTTGAGCGACTGCCTCGGAACAGTTCAGATCACCGTGGGCTTCTAGCCGGTCTGAGCCTGCTGGAGCCTGCTCCTTAATGCAGCCTTGACGCGAGGGTGCAGGGTCAACGAGGCCATACTGTGTACCCATGGCCGTAACCGAGAATCTCACTCCAAGCTTGTCCGCTGATCAGTTCCCGCCCATGGAGTTTCCTCGGCGCACGGAGCGTCTTCGCAAGATGATGAGCGAAGCGAGTTGGGACGGGCTAGTGGTCACCAATTTGACGAACATTCGCTATCTCACCGGTTTCACTGGATCAGCAGGAATTCTGCTCGTGACAGCCGAGGAGTTGGTCTTTGTGAGCGACGGTCGCTACCGCGACCAAGCTGCTGCCGAGATCAAGGCCACCGGAATTGAGTGTCGCATTGAGATCGTTGCCGCAGACCCCGACGGATGCATCGCAGAGGCAGCCAAGCTTGCGGGTGTGACCTCTGTTGGCCTCGAGGCACAGACCGTCACCTGGGCTGCACAGCGAAGGTGGCAGTCAGAACTGTTCACTACAGGAGAGATTGCTGCCACAAACGGGATCGTTGAGGAGCTTCGCCTGATCAAAGATGCAGGGGAGGCAGCAAGGATCCGTGCTGCATGTGCGATCGCAGATGAAGCGCTGCTGCAGATCCGACCTCGACTTGGTGATGGGCCAACAGAGATTGAATTTGGCCTCGAGTTGGATTCCAGAATGCGCGAACTCGGTGCAGCCGATCTGAGCTTTGAGACGATTGTGGCCTCGGGACCAAATGGCGCAAAACCGCATCACCGCCCTTCGAGCCGAAGGATTGTTGAAGGGGATCTTGTGGTGATTGATTTTGGTGCGTTGATCGATGGTTACCACTCCGATATGACCAGAACGGTCGCAGTCGGAGACGTGGGTGATGTACGACGCAACATGCTCGATGTGGTGCTTGCTTCTCAACAGGCGGGAGTGGACGCAATTCGACCGGGTGTCGCCGCTGCAGAGGTGGATGCTGCTTGTCGCAAGGTCATAGTCGAAGCCGGCCTAGGTGAAGCGTTCTTGCATTCCACTGGTCACGGGGTAGGGCTCGATATTCACGAGGAGCCACGAGTCTCGACTCGCTCTACTGCTACTCTTCGCCCTGGCCACGTAGTGACCGTGGAGCCTGGTGTGTACTTGCCAGAGCTTGGCGGGGTTCGCATTGAGGACACGCTGCTGGTTACCGAAGGCGGCTGCGATCGCCTGACATTGGCACCGAAGAACCCTGCACTTGTTTGAGATTAAGCGCACGGCTTCTTCCCGCATGCACACGAAGCAGAACGGACAGACAGAGCACCATGGCACAGATTTCCACCTCTGATTTTAAAAACGGCATGTCTATCGACCTTGATGACGGACTCTTCTCGATAGTCGAGTTTCAACACGTCAAGCCGGGCAAGGGTGGTGCTTTTGTTCGAACCACGCTGCGAAATGTTCGAAATGGTGCTGTCGTAGAGCGCACCTTCCGAGCTGGAGAAAAGATGGAGCGTGCCATCATTGATAAGCGTGAGATGCAGTTGCTCTATCGCGATGGCGATGACTACGTGTTTATGGACAACAGCACCTATGACCAGTTGAACGTTGCAAGTGAGACGCTTGGCGACAGGGCGCTCTACATGGTGGACTCGTCCATGGCTCAGCTCATGATGTATGACGATGAGATCATCGGTATAGAACTCGCCGCTTCAGTGGAACTCAACGTTGCAGAGACTGAGCCCGGCGAAAAGGGAGATCGTGTCTCGGGAGCGAAGAAGCCTGCGACACTCGAAACAGGTCTTGTTGTGCAGGTTCCCTTGTTCATTCAACCGGGTGAGCGCATCAAAGTTGATACCCGCTCCGGCGAGTTCATCTCACGGGCGTGAGCTCAGCAGAGGGCACAGTCGAGCCAACGGCTAGCGAGGGTCAGCCATCTGAGTCCCAGGATTCCATGGCAGAGGCTGCTGCCAACCTGGCCTCTGCTGAGGTGAGCCAGTCAGTCATAGATTCTGTGCTCGATGCAGACTCGCGTGTCGAGCAAATCCAAGTCGTTGCACAGCAACCACTGCGCTCAGTTGCGGGCGGACGTCACGAGGCCCGCGAGCGAGCAGTTCACCTGCTGTATGAGTCCGAGATCAAGTCCCTACCGATTCAAGAGGTTCTTGACGCTCAAGTTCTAGTCCCAGACTCATATACCGAGAATCTGGTGCTCAGTGTCGAACAGCACAGCATCGAGCTAACCGAGCTGATTGGACGACTCGCTCGAGGCTGGTCGGTCGAGCGTATGCCCACGCTGGATTTGGCACTTCTTCGCGTTGCTTGCTGCGAATTGGCATACTTCCCCGAGATTCCTCGAGGGGTAGTGCTCTCCGAGGCAGTGGCGCTGGCGGGCCACTACGGCACCGATGATTCCTCAAAGTTCGTGAATGGTCTGCTGACAGCGGCGGCTGACGAGCTTCGACCTGCCTGAGCCGCAGGGTCCAGGCTCTGGGCTCGCAGGTATCTAGGTAGTTGAACTACTCAAACTCGGGCCCTGCATGGATTGCAGGTGAATTTGTGGATCTGCCCTTCACATGCGGAGGGGTACATGCAACACTGCTATCGAAGTCCGGCGCAGGCAAGGCTGGACACGGCGAGTAGTGCGGCTAAATCTATTACGGGTAGGGGAATGAGTTGAGTACGTCACCTTTGACCAGCATTGTTTCGTCCGGACGGGGTATGACCCGCAGAGAAATGCTGAAAGGTCTTGGATTTGGGGTGGGTGCGACTGTTCTAATTAGCGGTTGCGTTGTTCCTGCGCCCAGTGAAAACCCTCGGCTACCGCCAGCGGGTACCCCGGATGTATCTCCCTTCCTTGATGGCGTCATTGCGGGTGATCCCGCACCAGACGGCGCATTGATTTGGACCCGCGTAGAGCCACGAGTTGTTGGCGCCGATATGCCCGTTCTCTGGACGGTTGCAGACGATGCAGCGTTTACCTCTATCCGCGCCGCCGGATTAGCAACTGCGAATGCTGCCGAGGGATACGCCGTCACAGTTCCGGTGACTGGACTCGATCCGCATAGCTGGTACTACTACCGGTTCGAGGCAGCCGACCAGAGTGGTTCCCAAGTGGTGAGCCGTTCAGGTCGCCTGAGAACAGCTCCTGCTGCTGGATCCTCACCCGATCGCTTGAGGTTTGCCTTTGCTTCCTGCCAGCAGATTAATGACAGCTGGTTTAACGCCCATGCAGCAGCAGCGGCCGAGCCAGATCTTGATTTCTTCATGCACCTTGGCGACTACGTGTACGTCTCGGACACGAACACCCTGAGTCGTGAGGATTACCGTCAGACCTATCAGCGGTGGCGCAAGCAGCCCTTGCTTCGGGATCTGCACGCAGCATTGCCCATGGTTGCTATGTGGGACGATGGCGAGTTCTATAACGGCATCAGTAAGAACGGTCCGGCCGATCGGCTGAGGGCTGCAAAAGAGGCTTGGTTCGAGGCCTTCCCAGTGAATGATCCGGGGGGTTTACAGGCGTACCGTCGGTTCGGATGGGGCGACCTCGTAGACCTGTCGATGATTGACGTCCGGGCGTACCGTGACGACCCCTTGGACAACATCGTCTATACCGATAACGGCGGTGCCTACGATCCAAGCCGGAGCACCCTTGGAGCAGAACAGTACGACTGGTTCACCCAAGGTCTTGCTTCTTCCGAGGCCGCCTGGCGTGTCATCGGTAATCCCTACAACATCAGTCCGTGGAAGCTCGTCAACTTAGAGTTCCTGCGAGCGCTTCGACCCGATCTTCCCCCGAATGCCGGAATTTACGCTCCGAATGAAGCTTGGGATGATTACCTTCAGGAGCGCCGCGACCTGCTGCAGTTCCTGATCGACCAAGGAGTTTCAGACACGATCTTTGCAAGCGGTCACACCCACACGGCTTTGGTGAGCGAACTGCGCGTCGACTACGACCGTCCAAGCACTCCCGTTGCCGCATTCGATTTCTGCACTGGTTCGATGACCGCTGACCCTGATCCCCGGAAATCATTTCTTGGAGATCTGCCTGAAGATGTTGCAGAAGAAGTGCTTCGGGCCGCAGAGCGCATCGTACTCAACTCAAATACGCCTGCGTTGAGGCACATCAACCTGATCGATCAGGGATATACGGTGGTTGACATAACACCTGAGGAAACCTTGGTAACGATCCGAAACATTGACACCACGAACCCGGATGCAGAGGCTGTAGATGGTGCTCGGTTCCGAGTGCGGAAGGGGTCTCAGCGCATCGAGGTGCTGCCTACACCTACGCATAAGGGTTCCTTCGCCTAGGTAGGTCTGCGTCGGCGTTCTTCTGTCAGACCGCCTTCTGGCAGTCTGCTAACATGAAAGTCTGTACGTCACGGTGGTCCCGAGAGGCCACTACGCACAGAAAGGCCCTGCCTGTGGCAGAACGTGAACGAAGGATGTCGCGCCCCTACGGGGGCGTTTTTGTTGCCCGGTCACGCATCATGGACGGCGAGGATATAACCCGGGCCTTACGCCGCATGGCGCATGAGATTCTTGAACGCAACCACGGCAGCGAAGAACTCATCCTGATCGGGTTGCAGACTGGTGGCGTGCAACTTGCGCATGCCCTCGCAGCCACGCTCGAGGATATTGAGGATCTTGAGCAACATTCCCTGCCAGTGTGCACACTTGATGTGGCCTTGTACCGCGATGACATCGGCATCCGACCTGTGATCCCCGAGGAAGTGACCGACATACCCTTCGACTTGGATTCGAAGGTTGTGGTTCTCGTCGATGATGTTTTGTTCACTGGCCGCACGATTCGTGCTGCACTCGACGCCGTCATCGACTTTGGACGGCCAAAAATGGTGCAACTGGCTGTCATGGTTGATCGCGGCCATCGTGAGTTGCCGATTCGACCAGACTTTGTTGGAAAGAATCTGCCCACGAGAAGGCACGAGCTCGTCAACGTCACCATGGACGGGGTCGAACTCGGTGAGTTGCAGAAGTCGTGAGCAGCAGCATGAATTCCTTGAATGCTCAAAAGGCTCGGGATAAAGATCGCAGCCAACGTGCGCACCTTCTTTCGATAGCGGACCTTGACCGCGAGGAGATCGAAGAACTGCTCCGTGTCACCGATACCTTCGTAGAGGTCGGTCGCCGCCCAATCCCGAAGGTGCCAGCCCTGCGAGGGCGCACAGTTGTGATGTTGTTCTTCGAGGATTCAACGAGAACTCGTTTGAGTTTCGAGACAGCAGCCAAGCGTCTGTCGGCTGACACGATGTCTTTTTCGGTCTCCTCCTCATCTCTGAATAAGGGTGAGTCGGTTCGAGACACCATTGAGACCATCGAAGCAATGGGAATAGACGCTGTGGTTGTTCGCCATAAATCCTCTGGTGTGCCAGCACAGATTGCACGCTGGACTTCAGCCTCGGTCATCAACGCTGGTGACGGTTGGCATCAGCACCCAACTCAAGCTCTCTTAGATGCCTATACGGCCCGTTCGCATTTGGGGTCACTTGAGGGTCGCAGGATTGCGCTTGTTGGAGACATTAAGCACTCCCGAGTGGCGCGCTCGAACATTGAGATCTTCACTGCCCTCGGTGCGCAGGTCACCCTTGTTGCTCCTCGTACCCTGTTGCCCGCATCACTCAGTGCTTGGCCGGTGCAGGTCAGCCAAGATCTTGATGCTGTGCTGCCGACGGTGGACGTCTGTTACTTGTTGCGTATGCAACAGGAGCGAATGACCGAGGCGCTTGTGCCCTCCCTGCGTGAATACACCGCTACCTACGGCCTGACTTCGGCTCGTGCGGATCGAATGGCGGACGGCGCAATCATCATGCATCCAGGACCGATGAACCGTGGCGTAGAGATTGCGAGCGAGGTCGCAGATCGGCCAAGTGCAGTCATTACAGAGCAGGTTGCAAATGGGGTAGCTGTGCGTTCTGCAGTTCTCTTCACCTTGCTCGGTGCAGGCCGGCAGCAAAGCAGTAGCGCTGCTTACGCGGCAAACGTATCCAATGAATTATCTGTCCAAACTGATTCTGTTCTCGCAGAAGAACTCGCACATGCTGAGGAAGCCACATGATCCGCCATCCAGACACTGTGATCAAGGGAGGACGCCTCATCGATGCCTCGGGTGAGCAATCGGGAGACATCCTTATCTCCGATGGCCACATCGTCGCTGTGGGGCAAGATCTGCAGGGGGAGATTCTGATCGATGCAGGTGGCTGCATCGTCTCGCCGGGCCTCGTTGACCTTCATGCCCATCTTCGTCAGCCAGGCAAGGAAGAGACCGAGACCATTGCGAGCGGTGCGCGCGCTGCAGTTCTAGGTGGATACACCGCAGTCCTAGCTATGCCCAACACCACCCCGACCATTGACTGCGCAGCAGTAGTCCGAGAGGTACTCGAGCTCGGGCGAGCCTCAGTCTGCGACGTTCACACCACTGGGGCAATAACGGTTGGGCGCGCCGGCGAACAACTTGCACCCATGGCCGAGATGGCTGCGCTTGGAGTAAAGGTCTTTACTGATGACGGCACCGGGGTTCAAGACGATCGCTTGATGCGGCGTGCCATGGAGTACGCAAGCGGACTCGGCCTTACCTTGGCCCAGCACTGTGAGGTGAATTCCCTTTCGGAGGGAACCTGCATGCATGAGGGTGAATGGTCGGCACGGCTTGGCCTTCCTGGCCAGCCAAGTGAGTCTGAAGAACTCATGGTCATGAGAGATATTGCTTTGGCGAGATTGACAGGAGCCAAGGTTCATTTCCAGCACATGTCTACTGCCGGATCCGCAGCGCTGATCGCAGCCGCTAAAGCCAAGGGTATGTCAGTCACTGCCGAGGCCGCACCGCATCATTTCACGCTGACTGATGCTTGCTGTGAGCACTACGACGCAACCTTCAAAGTTCATCCTCCCCTTCGATCGCAGTCAGACCTTGAAGCAATCAAGAACGCTCTCGCCGCCGGCTCACTCGATGCCATCGCCACGGATCACGCACCACACGCGGCTGAAGATAAAGAGCTTCCCTTCGATCAGGCGCCACCTGGAATGTTGGGACTTGAATATGCGCTAGCTCTAGCGTTCTCTGAGCTTGTAGATGGTGGCGAGATGACCGAGGCCCAAGTGTTGGCGGCGATGTCGTGGCGACCAGCTGCGATTGCGGGAATGGATAACCACGGCCAGCGTCTAGTTGTGGGAGTCCCCGCAAATCTGTGCGTTATCGACCCATCACAACGCTGGGTGATTGACGCGACAGGGGGAGCCTCACTGAGTCGCAACGTTCCGTATGTAGGCAAAGAGGTGCGCGGAAAAGTGCGCCACACCATTGTGTTCGGTGAAGTAGTTGTTCGTGACGGGGAGGTTCAGAGATGAGTATTCAAGCAGCAGCCATCGTGCTGGCAGATGGAACAGTATTTGAAGGTGAGTCCTTCGGAGCGAGCCCGGCAAGTGGAATCACCACGGGCGAGTTCGTCTTTAACACCGTGCTCAGCGGCTATCAGGAAGTGATCTCCGATCCCTCATACGCAGGGCAGATCATCACCTTCACTGCACCCCATATTGGCAACTACGGCGTGAACAGCACTGACGAGGAATCTGCCAACCCGAGATGTGAAGGAATCGTTGTTCGTGAGTTGTCTCGCAGGGCGAGCAGTTGGCGGGCTGAGGGAGACCTTGTCTCGTACCTTGAGCAACACGGTATCGCTGGGATCGGTGGGATCGACACCAGGAGATTGACACGACATTTGCGAGACAACGGCGCGATTCCGGGTGCTTTCGGAACGGCATCAGGGTCTGAACTCGCTGCTGCGGCAGCTAGTGCTCCAGGCACTGAGGGCAGAGACCTAGTAGCCAGCGTCACCACAGCTCAGGCCTATACGGTGCCAACGAGCAGTGGATCTTCCCGGCGAATTGTTGCACTTGACCTTGGCATCAAGACAACGATCCTCCGCAATTTGGCCGAGTACGGAACCGTCGAAGTGGTGCCCGCTTCAACGAGTGCAGAACAGATCCTTGCACTCACTCCCGATGGTGTCTTTGTCTCAAACGGTCCTGGCGATCCCGCAGCTGTTGCTCACGTACCAGAGACCCTGCGGGCTCTGCTCGGGACGGTGCCGGTCTTTGGAATCTGCATGGGCCACCAGATGCTCGCCACTGCACTTGGGGGTACTACCTACAAGCTGCCCTTCGGCCATCACGGCGGAAATCACCCCGTTCGCGACCTGACCACGAACAAGGTCGAGATTACGAGTCAGAATCACAACTACTGCGTGGACGTAGATGCCTTAACGAACGTAGAAGTGACCCACCGGAACTTGAACGATTCCACGGTCGAGGGATTTGCCTGCGAGGAACTCTCTGCGTTTGCAGTTCAGCATCATCCTGAGGCCGGACCAGGTCCACACGACAGCAGGTATCTCTTTGAACGCTTCGCCGACCTGATGGACCGGTCTGCCTCGTGAATTCAGCTCAAGCGGTCCTGCACTGCAGAGGCCTCTTCTTTCAGGTGGTCTTGTACCCCTTGAACAATGACTTTCTCGACCCGTCCGCCGAGCAGCGGGATGTGAACCTTGACCTCGCCACGGACAGATCGCACCGCAGAGTCCCCTTGTTGGGCAAGTGCGGCAGAAGCGTTCGCTTTCAGGAGCTGAGAAGCTTGGTCTGCCAAGAATCGCACCTGAGCCGACATGTCCTTCAACGTCCAAGTCGTCTCTTCAACCCAGGCAACATCGTTCGGGTCGATAAAGCGAGAGGCCTCTTTGGGAAGGTCGACTGCGAGCACGTAGTGAAGCCGAACCACTGCAGTGTGAGCATCACGCTTGATGTCGAGCACCTCAGGGGTACTCGTGGCCGAAAGGTCTGTCAAAGAACTCCAGAACTCGGAGTCAAGGTAGACCTCGAGCACCTCATGGGTGGTGGCCGACCATTTTTGTTGCTCAGTAAATTTCACCTTCACAGCGTTGCACAGTCAGGTGCAGGTAGAAGGGATTTTTGCCGAGCCAATCCGTTCGTTCACTCCCAAACAAAACAAGCCATCCCCGCCAAAGCATTTCTCGAAGAAGGGTTACCTCATGCCGCGCCGTGAAGACATTGAATCCATCCTGCTGATTGGTTCCGGACCAATCGTAATCGGGCAAGCCTGCGAGTTTGATTACTCGGGGACTCAGGCCTGCCGGGTGCTCAAGGAAGAGGGTTACCGGGTCATTCTGGCGAATTCAAACCCCGCCACAATCATGACGGACCCTGATTTTGCAGATGCTACGTACATCGAGCCGCTCGTAGCTGATGTGCTCGAGCGGATTCTCGACAAGGAACGACCTGACGCTGTGCTTCCAACTCTCGGAGGGCAGACTGCTCTGAACCTTGCGATGGAGCTTTCAGAATCTGGGGTGCTCGACGCCTATGGGGTGGAACTCATCGGCGCCGACGCCCAGGCCATCCGTACAGCAGAGGATCGTGATCTCTTTAAGCAGGCGATGATCGAAATTGGGCTCAATGTGCCGGAGTCTGGGATTGCGCACGATATGACCGAAGCCGCAGCGGTGCTTGGCCAGCTTGGTCTCCCAGTAGTCATCCGGCCGGCCTACATCCTCGGTGGCAAGGGAACAGGAATTGCCTCGACCCAAGCCGAGTTCGAGTTCATGGTTGGCCGGGGACTCGATGCAAGCCCGATCACAGAGGTACTCATTGAGAAGTCCATCGCAGGATGGAAAGAGTTTGAGCTTGAGGTCATGCGCGATAAGGCCGATAACTGCGTGATCATCTGTTCGATCGAGAACTTTGATCCAATGGGCGTCCATACGGGTGACTCAATCACTGTCGCACCAGCTCAGACGCTGACCGACGTTGAGTATCAACTCATGCGCGATACGGCCTTTCAGGTCATGCGTCGGGTGGGGGTAGAGACGGGCGGCTCCAACGTGCAGTTTGCAGTCCATCCCGAGACGGGGGAGCAGGCGATTATTGAGATGAATCCGCGAGTGAGTCGCTCCTCGGCGCTTGCCTCCAAGGCCACTGGGTTCCCTATAGCCAAGATCGCAGCAAAGCTCGCAGTGGGATACACCCTCGACGAGATCCCTAACGACATCACCAAAATGACTCCGGCAAGCTTTGAGCCCTCCATTGATTATGTGGTGACCAAAGTTCCGCGTTGGGCGTTTGAGAAGTTCCCCGGAGCTGAGCCCACTCTGGGTACGCAGATGCAATCTGTGGGAGAGGTGATGGCCATTGGTCGGACCTTCCCCGAATCCCTGCAGAAGGCAATGCGCTCACTCGAACAAGGTCGCGCTGGTCTCAACTGTGACGCAGCTGAGCAACTGTTCGATCAGGTCGAAACAGCCGAGCTGATGGCTCAAGCTGCTATCGGAACCCCCGATCGGATCTTCCAAGTTGAGTCTCTTCTCCGTCGCGGTGTGAGTGTGGAAGATGTGTTCCAAGCAACAAAGATTGACCGCTGGTTCCTTGATCAAATACTCATGTTGTGTGAAGAGCGAAGCACGCTTGAGTCTCACAAGACCTCTGGTTCAACGGCTGGTGATGTCGTTGCGTCCATGGACCGTCGAGACTGGCGTCGAGCTAAACAGCTTGGTTTTGGAGATTCGCAGTTGGCGTACCTCTGGGATATGAGCGAAGAGGAAGTTCGAGCGGGCCGGCTCGCAGCTGGAGTTGAGGTGACGTACAAGACCGTCGACACCTGCGCCGCAGAGTTCGAGGCCGAGACGCCTTACCACTACGGCACCTATGAGGACGAGAGCGAGGTTGCACCTTCGAGTAGAGACAAGGTGATCATTCTGGGCTCTGGGCCGAATCGGATCGGGCAGGGGATCGAGTTTGACTACTGCTGTGTTCATGCATGCTTCGCTCTGTCGGATGCGGGTTTCGAGACGATCATGGTCAACTGCAACCCCGAGACAGTTTCGACTGATTACGACACATCTGATCGCCTGTACTTTGAGCCACTCTCTACTGAGGGTGTCCTCAATGTCATTGATGCCGAGAGACGCTCCGCTGAGCAAGGGGGCGGCAAGCTCGTCGGGGTGATCGTCTCATTGGGCGGACAGACCCCACTCAAGCTGGCCAACGTGTTGCCTCCAGAGCTGATCCTGGGTACCTCGGCTGCGAGTATCGACGCCGCAGAGGATCGCAACCACTGGAGTGCCCTGTGTGCCCGACTCGAGATTCCCCAGCCAGCGGGCGCAACAGCATCCACGCTAGAAGAGGCGCTTGCCACCACTGATCGCATTGGGTTTCCTGCGCTGATTCGGCCGAGCTACGTACTTGGTGGCCGTGCAATGGAGATTGTGTACGAGCCAGAGGACCTTGAACGCGCGTGGAAGGCAATTGCGTCGAACGGGTCACTTGGACGAGAGGGAGGGCTGTCTGCTGATCGTCCTGTTCTGATCGATCGGTTCTTAGAAGATGCAACCGAGGTTGACGTTGACGCGATTCGCGATGCAACAGGCGAGGTCATCATTGGCGGAATCATGGAACACGTCGAAGAAGCGGGAGTCCATTCTGGGGATTCCGCCTGCGTGATTCCGCCTGTGGGCCTCAGCGAAGCGACCATTGCTGTGATCGAGGATTACACCAGGCGTATTGCGAACTCGCTCGAGGTAAAAGGCTTGATCAACGTGCAGTTTGCAGTCAAGCGATCCGACGAGCTCCCCGGGAGCGGTCAGGTCTTTGTGATCGAGGCCAATCCGAGGGCATCGCGAACAGTTCCTTTCGTGGCCAAGGCAACTGGAGTCCCGCTGGTAAAGATCGCAGCTCGGGTCATGTGCGGTGCGACCCTAGAAGAACTCCGAGTAGAAGGTCTCCTCGTTCCAAAGGTCCAAGGAGACCACATTGCAGTGAAAGAGGCTGTCCTCCCATGGAGTCGCTTCCCAGATGTTGATGCCGTGCTTGGACCAGAGATGCGTTCCACCGGTGAAGTCATGGGAATCGATACCTCTGTGGGTATGGCGTTTGCGAAATCTCAGCTTGCTGCGGGGGATCGCATGCCCACAGAAGGAACGGTGTTTTTCTCTCTTGCTGATCGAGACAAAGTTATTGGCGCACGAGCAGCCAAACGATTTGTCAGTTTGGGTTTCAGTATCGTCGCCACATCCGGGACTGCTGCTTATTTGACTGAGCAGGGAATTCCGGTTGCTCAGATCGTGGCCAAAATTACAGCCGATGGATCCGACTCGGCCGCTGGTGAAGTTGACGGAGTTGAGTTGATCTCGAGCGGTGGGGTTGACCTAGTAGTCAACAGCCCGAGGGGGCGTGGGCCACGTGCAGACGGGGCACATATTCGTCGAGCAGCGGCCACGCACCTTGTGCCGTTGCTGACCACCGCAGCGGCAGCACTAGCAGCAGCCAATGGCATCGGGGACTGGGCACAGAGCGATCTACAAGTGCGGAGCCTTCAAGAGTTTCATGCCGGTGTCTGGGTCTCTGAGGACTCAGCTAGTGACACCTATCTCAAAAGCAATCCCGTGGAGTTGAGATAGTGAGATCTCGCAGTCAGCGGGCCGGGGCAGCGGCAGTGGACATGTCTGTGCAAATTGGGTCCGTTTCTCTGCCTGCACCACTCATGACTGCAGCAGGAACGGCCGGCTACGGGTCCGAGCTCTCTGCATTCATGGACCTATCAGCCGTTGGAGCTGTTGTGGTCAAGTCCCTCTCAGCTGATGAGTGGGCGGGGAATCCTGCGCCACGAGTTCATGAAACCCCAGCAGGCATGCTCAATAGTGTTGGCTTGCAGGGTCCAGGGGTTGCGGCCTGGCGAAAGCATGAGCTGCCCGAGTTGATCGAGACCGGGGCACGAGTGGTGGTGAGCATCTGGGGCCGAAGCGTGCAGGACTACGCCCGAGCAGCAAAAGCACTTCAGGACTGCCCCAAACAAGTAGTAGCTGTAGAAGTGAACCTCTCCTGTCCAAACCTAGATGGTGGAACGCACCTCTTTGCACACGATCCGGTTGCAACTGCGCAGGTACTCCATGCAATATCAGAAATTGGCCTACCGCTCTGGGCCAAGCTGAGCCCCAACACCGACCGGCTCGTTGAAGTCGCAGCGGCTGCTCAAGAAGCTGGAGCAGAGGCCGTCACACTGATCAATACTGTTCTCGGGATGATCATCGATACTGAGTCGCGTCGGCCCATCCTTGGTGGAGGGGGCGGCGGTTTATCTGGTCCTGCAATTCGGCCCGTAGCAGTCCGAGCAATTCATGATGTGCACATGGCGTTACCCGACCTTCCCATCGTTGGTGTGGGAGGCTGCGCAACAGCTGAAGACGCTGTTGAACTCATGCTGGCAGGGGCAAGCGCAGTTCAAATAGGTACCGCAAACTTTGTTCAGCCAAGCTCAGTTGAGCAGGTACAGGATGATCTGAGACACTGGTGTTTCTCTCACGGCGTTCCTCGAGTTTCCGAACTCACCGGGGGAGTGAAACACTGATGAAACCAACTACCTGCGCAGGAGCGAACTTGTGAATAGCCAAGATGCACAGAGCGGTGCCGTAGACGACAGTGTGCGAGCTCGGCTTGCGTTGGCACTCGATGTTGACGATCTCGTTGCGGCACATCGCTTAGCTGTTGCAATGCGGCCTTGGTTTGGGGTTGCAAAGGTTGGCCTTGAATTGTTTAGCGCACATGGACCCGATGCAATTGGCTCACTCAGAGACCTCGGTTATCAGGTGTTTCTGGACCTAAAACTCTTTGATATTCCAACGACTGTGCAGCGCTCAACCCGTGTGCTTGGTTCCTTGGGTGTCGAGTACCTGACCCTCCACGCACTTGGCGGAACCGAGATGCTCATAGCGGGAGTCGAAGGTCTTCATGAGGGTGCAGAGCGCGCAGGCCTACCAGCACCGACTGCTCTGGCAGTCACAGTGCTGACGAGTGATGACACTGCACCGCCGCACATCGTGCCGAACCGCGTTCGTCTTGCATTAGAGAGCGGCTGCGGAGGTTTGGTTCTAGCAGCAGAAGACCTGCAGACTGCACGAGAACTGGCTCCGCGTTTGAAGCGAGTTGTTCCGGGAATTCGTCTGGCCGGCGGACAGCGTCACGATCAGGCTCGAGCTGCAAGTCCCCAAGAAGCAGTTGCAAACGGCGCCGACCTGCTGGTGATTGGTCGGGCGGTTACAAATGCAGATGATCCCGCAGCGGCCGCAGCAGCTATTGCCGCAGCCATTTAGTGACCGATCAGTTGATCCCGAGCAATGAGGCCTTAGTGGAACGTGAGAGTGCACTTGCCTGGGCCGGTTCTGTCCGCAGTACCCGCTATCAGATTCGAGAGCAGCTCCGTTCTGAAGAACTGACCCTGAGTGAGCTGCTGCAGCTTGCGCAAAAAGACGCACGTGTTGGTCAGATCAAGTTGCTCTGGGCGTTGGAATCATTTCCAGGAGCCCGCAAAGTTGATACCCGTAGGCAGCTTGGGAAGCTGCAGATCTCTGAGATGACCTTGATAGATGAGTTGAACCCAACGAGTACGAACGCAGTTCTGGCTTCATTTCTGCCGCTGGCCCAGATTGAGACCACAAGATGACCGCACCAACCCCTCCGGAATCAGCCGATTTGCCCGTAGGTAGCAGTGTTATCGTGATTTCTGGCCCTGGGGGAGTAGGGAAAGGGACCTTGGTTGAGGCACTTCTGAAGCAAGACAATCGGCTCTGGGTCAGCAAGTCATGGACCACCCGAGCTCCGCGAGTACACGAGGCTGCAGATGCCTATCACTTTGCGACTCGGGAGGAGTTTTTGGCCCATGTCGATGCTGGAGGGTTTCTCGAATGGACTGAGTTCTTGGACTATTTCCAAGGAAGTCCACTTCCACACCCTCCCGCTGGACGCGATGTGCTTTTCGAGATCGATGTTCAGGGCGCTGCAAATGTTCAAGCCCACTTTCCCGATGCACTCCTGATCTTTGTAGATGCGCCGAATCGGGCCGTCCAAGAAGAGCGTCTGCGACACCGTGGCGATAGCGAGGAGCGAATCCTGCAGCGCCTAGCAAAGGCGCACGAAGAGATTGAGCGTGCTTCGCAGATGAGTTTCATACACCTAGTGAATGATGACCTTGAAGTCTCAGTAAGAGAGCTTCAGGCCCTGATTGAGCAGCACAGGTCTCGCTAATCGCGAGTGCAACTCGTTCTCTGCTAACATTGCCCGCTGGTTCTTCTTCGAAGACCACATCAAGAGTTTGTTTCCCCACCACCCTGTTGGAGTAAAGCGTCCCATGGCAGAGCGTCTCGACACAATGATGGATCCACCGATTGAGGAACTCCTCCTCAGAAGCGGTTCCAAGTTCTCTTTGGTAACACTCGCAGCCAAGAGGGCACGACAAATCAACTCGTATTACGGCAGCCTCAAGGCCAAGAGCAGCGTTGGCTCCGTGGTGCCGCCACAGGTGACCTCCACTGCGCGGACCTCGCTTTCGATAGCATTTGAAGAGATTGACGCAGACATGATCGAAGGCGTCGGTGGAGCTACTGGTCGACTCGATCCGGGTGCCGAAGAAGCTGAAATCGCCGAGGGCGAGGACTGAGCCTCCGCCTGCGCGGTTGCTACAGACTCTCGGAGACACGTGGATCAGGTGAACTCCTTTCAGGGTCGAAGAATTGTACTCGGCGTATGCGGTGGAATCGCTGCGTATAAAGCAATCGAATTGTGTCGGCAACTTGTAGATGCTGGTGCTTTCGTGAGCGTGGTCATGACCGAGAGTTCCAAGCAATTTGTCGGAGAGGCCACGTTTTCTGCCCTCTCCTCCGAAGCCGTTTGGTCCTCGCTTTTTGCTGAGCAAGACCCCATCCCGCATACCCGCTTAGGCCAAGCTGCCGACCTGATTGTCGTGGCTCCAGCCACTGCCAGGCTCATCTCGGCCTATGCCACGGGCTACTCGCACGACTTGTTAACCAACGTGTTATTAGCAACTCGCGCTCCCGTGGTGATTTGCCCTGCGATGCATACCGAGATGTGGGAACACCCAGCTGTGCAAGACAACCTCAAGATCCTCTCGCAGCGCGGGGTGCATGTTGTCGACCCCGAAGAGGGCAGGCTTGCAGGAGGCGATATTGGTTCTGGTCGCCTTGCAGGTACCGAACGAGTGTTGGAAGCCCTGAGAGGCGTACTCTCTTCTTCGACTCCCAGCGGGGTAGTTCGTGGAGATGAGAATTTGGCGCCTTCTCCAAGCGGTCTTCATGGATTGAACGTCCTCGTTACGGCCGGCGGAACCCGTGAGCCGATTGACCCCGTTCGCTATATCGGCAACCGCTCCTCTGGCAAACAGGGTCATGCGCTAGCTGAAGAGGCGCTTGCTAGGGGCGCAGCGGTGACACTCGTGACTACCACGCAGATTGCCACCAGCGCAGCAATAACTTGCGTTTCAGTGGATACAGCACAAGAGATGCACGATGCGGTTATGAGTCGTTCGGCAACTGCAGATGTCATTGTCATGGCAGCCGCTGTTGCGGACTTTGCTCCAAGCCAGATTGCGACAGAGAAGCTCAAGAAGAGCGATGGTGCGCCAATGTTGGAAATGCACCCCACTATTGACATTCTGGCTGCGCTAGGGTCCTGCAAGCCAAAGGGTCAGACGCTGGTTGGGTTTGCAGCAGAAACCCAAGACGTTCGAGAGAACGGCGAGCGAAAACTCAAAGATAAGCAAGCAGATATTTTGGTGGTGAATGATGTTGCCGCTCCAGGAGTTGGCTTTGAGTTCGAGACAAATGAAGTAGCAATTCTTTGTGCCGCATCGGAGGACCGGTTCGTTCCGCTCACCGATAAGCGTTCCGTTGCGGCTGTAGTTCTAGATGTAGTTGTCAGCACACGATCGGCGCAGGAACCTGTGCCCTCATCAGGAGAATAAGAAATGAACAACTGGACGTTTACCTCGGAGTCAGTAACCGAGGGCCACCCCGACAAGATGGCAGATCAAATCTCGGATTCGATTCTGGATGCAATCCTGACCGAGGACCCGGATGCTCGAGTGGCATGCGAAACCATGGTCACCACAGGTTTGTGCATTGTTGCCGGAGAAATCACCACGACCGGGTACGTAGACATCCCCTCGATTGCTCGCGACACCATCTGTGATATCGGCTATGACCGAGAGAGCTTTGGCTATGACGGTCGGACTTGTGGCGTGATGGTCGCAGTCGATGAGCAGTCTCGAGACATTGCCCAGGGAGTGGACGACTCAGAAGAGGTTCGTTCAGGAACAGCGGGTGAAGAGGACCAACTCGATAAGCAAGGTGCTGGCGACCAAGGAATGATGTTCGGATATGCAGTCGACGAGACTGACGTCCTGATGCCATTGCCGATCCATCTTGCGCACCGTCTAGCCGAGCGTTTGGCCGAGGTTCGCAAGTCAGGAACTGTGCCCTACCTTCGCCCCGACGGGAAGACCCAAGTCACCTTTGAGTACGAGGACAACCGCCCTGTCCGCCTCAAGACCGTGCTGATTTCTACGCAACATAACGATGGAATTGATCGTGATACCGAGATTCGCCCTGACCTCATTGAGCAGGTCATTCGTCCAGTCATTCCAGAGGCGTTTGCAGACGACGACTACGAGGTCTTTATCAACCCAACGGGAAGATTCGTCATCGGCGGCCCTGTTGGCGATGCTGGCCTAACAGGCCGCAAGATCATCGTTGATACCTACGGCGGGTCTGCACGCCACGGCGGAGGCGCTTTCTCTGGCAAGGATTCCTCCAAAGTTGACCGGTCAGCCGCTTACGCTGCGCGTTGGGTCGCAAAGAACGTTGTCGCTTCGGGGGCGGCAACACGATGCGAGGTGCAGGTTGCATACGCAATCGGAATGGCTCATCCCGTGTCGATTCTGGTTGAGACGTTCGGCACCGAGACTGTCGACCCATTGCAGCTAGACGTTGCAGTGAAGGACATCTTCGATCTTCGACCTGGGGCGATTGTTCGCGACCTTGAGCTCAAGCGGCCTGTGTTCCGTAAGACCGCCGCATATGGCCACTTCGGCCGAACGGGAGATGGGTTCACTTGGGAGCGGACCGACCGTGTTGATGCTCTTCGTTCGGCGCTTGGGCTCTAGGTCCAATCTCGGGTTCACTTCACGGTGAGAGTCATTCGGGTGCTCCCGGATGTACCTGCAGTAGATCGCGCCTTTGACTATTTCGCTTCAGATGATCTGCCCGGAGAACTATGCGTCGGGAGTCTGGTTCGGATTCCCTTCGGCGGACGTCGCGTCGCCGGATGGGTCCTCGCTGTTGATGTTGAGCCGCCAGAGGGCGTGGAGCTCAGTGCGATTTTGAAGATCGTGGGTCGTGGGCCTGATCAGTCAATGATTGATCTGTGTCGCTGGGCTGCTTGGCGATGGAGCGGCAGGCTCACCACCATGCTGCGGGCAGCTTCACCCGAGCGGGTAGTCAAGCTGCTCCCTCCGTTACGAGTTCGCCCTGCTACTGGCGGAGAGGCGAATGAGCTAGCAGAGTCGATACTCCTCCTCGGAGCGGGTAACCATGTACTGCAGGTTTCCCCATGCACGGATCCGCTGAGCATCGTCGTCGCAGCAGCGAGACTGGGTCAGGTCCTAGCAATTCTGCCCACGATTGCCGAGTCGCAGCGTGTCGCACGCGGGCTGCGGGCCTCGGGGGCTGCAGTTGCTGCGTGGCCCTGGGACTTTCAGGCTGCAGCAGGAGGCGCCAGTGTCGTAGGCGGTCGTGGGGCTGCGTTTGCACCGGCACCCGCACTAGCTGCGGTTGTGGTTATCGACGAGCACGATGAGATGTTGCAGAGCGAGTCCTCGCCAACGTGGAATGCGCGAGATATCGCAATTGAGCGAGCACGACAGGCGCAGGTGCCATGTTTGCTCGTGTCCCCCTGTCCGTCTTTAGAGGCGCTGCTCGTCCAACAGCAAAGCTCCGAGTTCGAATCTCAGGCCGAGCTAGCCCAAGTGGGTGAGCGGTTTCTGCCACGCCCGCTACTCACCGTCGATATGCCACTGGAACCACGGGGACGGCTGTCTCGGTCTGAGGAGCGCTCTGGATGGGCAGCGCTGACGGTGCTCGACCGACGCGGCGAGGATATTGGGCGAACAGGGCTGTTCTCGTCACGGCTTGTGGAAATGATCCGGGAAACTGCTCGCTCTGGTGAGCGAGTTGTCTGTCTCTTGAACCGGACCGGGAGGGCCAGGCTTCTGGCTTGTAGAAGTTGCGGGACTCTCGCGGAGTGTGAGCGGTGTAGCGCAGCCGTCTCTCAAGACGACAACGGCCGATTGGTCTGTACCCGATGCATTCAAGAGCGACCAGCTATCTGCTTGGAATGCGGATCAATGGCCCTATCGATTCTTCGTGGAGGGGTAACGAGGGCGAGAGAAGAGTTAGAGGCACTCGCACAAGAGCCTGTGCATGCCATTACGGCTGCAAGTCCGAAGTCAGCAGCAGATCAACCCTCGGGGTCTGACTACTCAGCAGCCGCTCGGATTTTTATTGGTACTCAGGCAGTGCTTCATCGCCTTCAAGATGTTTCGCTCGTGGCATTTTTGGACTTCGATCAGGAGTTGCTTGCTCCGCGCTACCGCGCCGCCGAAGAAGCGCTTGCCTTACTCATGCTCTCCTCGAGACTGGTGGGTGGGCGGGAGGCTGGCAGAGTGGGTGGGCGGGAGGCTGGCAGAGTGGGTGGGCGGGAGGCTGGCAGAGTGGGTGGGCGGGAGGCAGGCGGGCGCGTCGTCGTGCAGACACGACGCCCGGATCATGAATCTATTCAGGCTGCACTGCGGGCAGAGCCGCTGATCGTCAGTTTCTCCGAGGCTCAGCGTCGCATACTGCTTGGCTTTCCTCCCGCTGCAGCTATTGCGCAGGTTGGTTACAAGGCTGCACCTGAGTTCATTGCACGGCTCGGCACGCCCCAAGGTGTAGAGGTTCAACAGGCCGAAGATGGGCAGTGGCTTCTTAGGTCACGAGAATCTGGCCGGCTACAAGAGGTTTTGTCCCAGGTGGATCGCCCTGTTGGACGGCTCCGCCTACAAGTCGATCCCGCTCGTTTACGCAGTTGAGTCTGCTCGTGGAGCGTGCTGTTCGCCCGGGGAGACTTTTAGGATTCGGTAGCCTTGACGGGATCGCACCTTGGTCACTACGTAGCCCTGACTCTCGAGCCAGCGGGTAAGCGAATCTGCGCCGAGGTGCTTGTGCACGACGAGCCAAGCCACTCCCGCTGGATAGGACAGCCGCCCAAGCCAGAACTCAAGGAGCGTATGCAGAGCCTGCTTTCCGATGCGGATGGGCGGGTTCGAGATGAGACCGGCCACTTGCAGGTCAGCTGGAACTTCCTCAGGGGAGATCACATGGAACTCTGAATCTGATTGAGCATTGGCCTCAAGGTTCTGAGCGCAGATACTGCGAGCACGCGAGTTCACATCTACTGCCCAGACTGGTTGCCTCGGAAATCGCCGGAGCAAGGTTGTTGCAATTGGCCCATATCCGCAGCCCAAGTCAACGAGATTGCCTAGGGGCAGATCCTCCAGTTCCATCAGCAAAATCTTGGTCCCTGGATCGATGCGAGAGGATGAGAATATGCCGCTGTCAGTAATGAGCTCGACGGTGAAGTCAGGAAGCACGAGTCGAACTGAGGAAGGCCGTGAGGGCCCGCTCGGAGTGCCAGAAAAATAGTACTCCGCGGCATTCTCCTGCTTCTCTGGTTCGGGACTGTCGGGTGGGTGCACGGCAAGCACGGTAGTCTGTTCGCCATGGCCTCCCCGTATGCCATCCGAATCATTGGCGACCCCGTGTTGCGCCAGCGCGCCTCAGATGTCACCGAGATCGACGGTCGCTTAGCCGCACTTTGTCAAGACATGTACGTGACCATGTACGAGGCTCAAGGGGCCGGACTAGCGGCTCCACAGGTAGGTGTGCAGAAGCGATTTATGGTCTATGACCTTGGCGCAGGAGATGGGCCTCAGGTCCTCATTAATCCCGTCATCACGGAGTCTGATGGGGAGTGCGAGTTCTACGAGGGGTGCCTCTCGGTTCCAGGTTTGCGTTTTGACATTGTTCGGCCCAGTACCGTCAATATCACTGGCCTCAACCTAGATGAGCATGAGGTTGAGTTTGAGGCTGATGATTTCTTGGGCCGACTGATGCAACATGAACTCGATCACCTCAATGGCATTTTGCTCATCGATCACCTAGACGAGGATCAGCGTCGGTCGGCAAAGAAGGCGCTGCGCAAGATAGCCATGGAGGCACCCAGTGGGGTCGCTGGCCTTGGTGCCGAGCTTGGATCCCCGGCAAAATCAAAATTTGGGCTCTTTCGGTCTTGATAGTGATGGACATCATTACTAGCGAATCGCTCTCGTGAGGTTGGTGTATTTCGGTACCCCCGAAGTGGCTGCTACTCCCTTGAGAGCCCTCTGCTTGGCTGGCCATGAGGTAGTCCTGGTCGTGACTGCGGCAGATACTCGGCGTGGACGAGGTTCGGCAGTTACCCCGAGTCCTGTGAAGGCCGTCGCGATGGAGCTCGGTCTGACAGTCTCTGAAGACCCTCAAGATGTCCTGAGTCTGGATGCGGACTTAGGGGTAGTTGTCGCCTACGGGCGAATCATTTCCTCGCAATTGCTGGATCACCTGAAGATGGTCAACCTGCACTTCTCGTTACTGCCTCGGTGGCGCGGGGCTGCACCAGTGGAACGAGCGATTCTTGCCGGCGATGCTCAGACGGGGGTTTGTGTGATGGAGGTGGCGGAGGGTCTAGATACGGGAGGAATCTATGCGCAGGCGGAGATCGACCTTGATGATCGCGTGACTGCGGCAGAGCTACGAGAGAAATTGGTATCACTGGGTTCTGATCTGCTTCTCGATCAACTTCATCAAGGCCTTGGTGAGGCAATCCCCCAATCTGAGGTCGGAGTCACCTACGCGCACAAGCTGCACGCCCCTGATGCACAACTGTTGTGGGATAGCCCAAGTGATCTGCTCCTTCGCAGAATCCGAGTTGGCGGAGCATGGACAACTTTTCGACAGAAGCGATTCAAAGTCCTGAGCGCTCAGACCGTCCAAATAGATGTGCTCGAGGGTGATCCAAGCATGCGGTCAGCTCAAGTTGCGCCGGGCACTCTTGCAGCGGCAGGTTTGGTACGAACGGGTGACTCCTGGATTGAGTTGCTCCGTGTTCAGCCGGAGGGGAAGTCGGCGATGTCTGCTTCTGACTGGGCCAACGGGGCACGACCTGCGGGAGAGGTATTCGGCGAATGAGCCCATCAACTAGAGATAAAGCAGCGAATGCAGCAGCAACTAGTGAGATGGAGGGCGTAGCGGCTAGGCGAGTTGCGCTTGAGGTTCTCGCACGGGTTGAGGATGAGGGTGCATATTCCAACCTGATCCTCTCGAAGGTTCTTGATGGCTCTGGTCTCGGGCAGCAGGATCGTGGGTTCGCTACTGACTTGGTCTATGGCAGCCTTCGTCATCAAAGGGCTTGTGATCACCTCATCGACCGCTTTCTAAGTTCCGATCCACCTCCAGCTGCGCGTCGAGTGCTGCGTCTAGGTGCGTATCAGCTTGCATACCGCGAAGACATTCCGGATTACGCCGCAGTTGGAACAACTGTCGAGGCCGCTCCGAAGCGTTTTCGTGGACTCACGAACGCTGTCCTGCGGCAGGTGACACGTTCAAAGATTGAGTTTCCCGACGAGCAAACAGAGCTGTCGTATCCAGACTGGATCTACGAGCAACTCGTTACGGACCTCGGCCACGAAAGAGCAGTAGCGGCGTTGAGGAACATGAACAGTTCGGCGGAGGCCACTCACCGAGCCGATGGCTATACGCAGGACCTTGCCTCTCAATGGGTAGTCGAACTGTTGGCAGTGCAGCCCGGGGAGTTGGTGATTGACCTTTGTGCGGCACCCGGAGGCAAGGCAACCGGTTGTGCAGCAGCGGGAGGCGTCGTTATAGCAGCGGACTTGCAGCCGCACAGGGTAGACCTGATTGTCGAGAACGCTTCGCGTCTTGGGCTTGAGAATCTGCTCCCGATGGTTGGTGACGCACTTCATCCAGGACTTCGTCCGCACTCAGCAGACCTCGTCCTTTTGGATGCCCCTTGTTCCGGTCTTGGCGTACTTCGTCGTCGCCCCGATGCTCGATGGAGAATCGACTCCCAAGCTCCACAGCGCCTTGCTTCGCTCCAACGAGACCTAGTTGATGCTGCCGTCGGATTGCTTGCCCCAGGAGGCCGTCTGGCATACAGCGTGTGCACCCTCTCTGCAGTAGAGACGACCGGCGTGGACGAGTACATCCAGCAGAGGTACCCCGAACTAGAAGCCTTGTCGCCCCCAACTGGGCCTTGGCAGCCTTGGGGGCGTGGAGCAATCTTGTTGCCGCAGGCCGAGGACACCGACGGTATGTGCTTGTTTGTGTACAGCTAGCATGAGCCATCCGCCGCTTCTACTCAGATGGATTGCCGATGCCACAGCCAACGTTTCTTCAAGCCAAAGTGCTCACCGTCTCTGACAGCATTGCTGCCGGTAGTCGGGAGGACCTGAGCGGCATGGCTCTGCTCAACCGGCTGGATGTCGGCGGTTTTGAAGTCATCGAGCACCGAGTTGTTCCCGATAACGTCGGCGAGATTTCTAATGCACTGTCGTACATGGCCTATGGGTTTAACGGCCTCATTTTGACTACAGGCGGATCAGGCTTTGGCCCTCGTGACTTCACTCCAGAGGCGACCCAGCGGATTCTCGACAGAAGTGCTCCCGGAATGGCCGAGGCCATGCGCTCGGTGAGTCCACGAGGCCGTATGTCTCGTGCGCAAGCAGGAACTCGTGGACCGGCGTTAATTCTTAACCTTGGTAGCGCCCCCGAGCGAGCACTCGAAATGCTCGAGGCCGTGCTCGATGTCATCCCTGAGGCGCTTGAGCTACTTGGTGGCGGGTCTGCCCCAACGGTGGACGCAGTGGAACTCACATCGGCGGACTAATACTGATTTGGTCGAAGTGCACTCGACTGATCCCAGTTCAACCGATTTCAAGCCCCTCAACTAGGGTTCACGCATGCAAGAGTCGCCAAAAACTGACGCAAGTGACCGGGAATGCATGACCCGGGCACTTGCAGCGGCAGCTCAGGTACGTTGCATCACAGCCCCAAACCCTTGGGTTGGCGCCGTTATTCGAACTGAGGCCGGGCGGCTCATTGAAGGGGCAACTCAGGAGCCTGGAGAGGCCCATGCCGAGATTGCTGCACTAGCTCTGGCTGGGCAGGACGCAATGGGTTCGACCATGTACGTCACACTCGAGCCCTGCAGCCACACTGGCAGAACCGGACCTTGTGTCGAGGCAATTATTGCTGCGGGAGTCGCACGTGTGGTGATCGGCATCGAAGACCCTGATCCTGCAGTCTCGGGAGCGGGAATATCCAGATTGAAAGATGCTGGGATTGAAGTTCGCCTAGGGGTTCAAGCCGAGAAAGTGAGCCAACAACTCGCCCCCTACCTGAAACATCGTCGCACTGGCCGACCTTGGGTGGTTCTCAAGATGGCAAGCACTTCGGATGGAGGAACAGCAGCTCCGAATGGCTCGAGTCAGTGGATCACTGGCCCTGCGGCCAGAGTGGATGGGCATCGGCTCCGTGCAGAGTCAAATGCGATCATGGTGGGTGCGAGCACCATCCGGAGGGACGACCCGTCACTCAATGTCCGTGACTATGTCCCGCCCGTTTCCCCGCTGCTGAATCCCCTAGATCCGCTTCGGATTGTGCTCGGAAAGGCTGCTGCAACGGCAAAGGTGCAGCCCTGCCGTGAGATGAGTGGGGACCTAGGTGCGATACTCGATCAGTTGGGTGCAGACGGGATCTTGCAGCTCTTGGTCGAAGGTGGAGCAGGAGTTGCAGGAGAGTTCCACCGGGCAGGTCTCGTAGACCGATATGTGATTTACCTCGCCCCCGCATTCTTTGGTGGCGATGACGCGAACGGCATTTTCGAAGGTGCCGGTGCGTGGGATATCTCGAGTGTCTGGCGTGGTCGATTTGTCGGAGTGGAACGTGTTGGAGAAGATCTACGTCTAGAGCTTGCTCCTCAAGAATCAGCTTAGCAGTAGCGTTCATCCAGCAAGGACTATTGCAAGGAGTCAGAAGTGTTTACCGGAATAGTTGAGGAACTCGGGACCATTGAATATTTGAATGGTTCGCGTTTACGGGTAGCAGCCGGAGTGGTTCTTGAGGACGTGACTCTTGGAGCATCGATAGCTGTGAACGGGTGTTGTTTGACGGTGGTGGAGTGGGGGAGCGACTCCTTTGATGCCGACCTGAGCGAAGAGACCCTCGAACGGACCTCTCTGAAGTCTCTGAGCGCCGGTGACCCAGTGAACCTTGAGCGCCCCGTTCGCCTAGATGACCGATTGGGAGGCCATCTCGTGCAAGGCCATGTTGACGCAGTCGGTCATGTCGTCGTCCCAGGACCGAACCTGCAAGTTTCTATGCCACCCGAATTGCTGCGATATGTCGTAGAGAAAGGGTCAGTGACCATTGATGGAGTCTCACTGACCGTCGTTGATGTTCTAGCAGATGGCTTTACAGTTGCGTTGATACCTCATACTTGCGATGTGACGACATTCGGTACTCATGTCGCAGGAGACCTCGTCAACCTCGAGGTTGACGTCATGGCGAAATACGCGGAAAGCCTGCTTGCTGGCTATCTCCCGTCAGACTCAGTGAGCAGTACCGATACGATCCACGAAGGAGCCCCCCAAGATGAGCAATGAGACTAGAGAACCGCTAGCCGAACAGGGACAGGAAAACTCGGTGTTTGCCTCTATTCAGGACGCCGTTGCAGCTATGGCTCGGGGCGAGATCATCGTGGTTGTAGATGATGAGGACCGTGAGAACGAGGGCGACCTCATCATGTCTGCCGAAGCA
>CAFBOG010000003.1_pt1 | contig 29590 bp, 28 predicted proteins | sample 7269381 | NCBI WGS metagenome assembly CAFBOG01 (sample SAMEA6814108, study PRJEB35770) | freshwater metagenome | biome: Freshwater; feature: Freshwater reservoir; material: water | place: Czech Republic | collected 2017-07-26 | depth 30m m
TCCTGCCGCTAGCGTCAGGGTGTGGCCATACCAAAGATCTGCGGAATAGAGACTGAGTACGGCATTCTGGTCCGCGGGGTTGCTGAATCAAACCCGATCTCATCCTCCTCAATGTTGATCAACTCATACCTCTCCCTTCTTGAGGGGAATCGAATTGGTTGGGACTTCGAAGATGAGATGCCCGGCAATGATGCCCGCCAAGATCAGCGACTCCTATCAGTGGCACCCGAGGTTGAGACCCATCTCGTGAACGCAGTACTCACTAACGGTGCGCGTTACTACGTTGACCATGCACACCCAGAGTTCTCGGCGCCCGAATGTATTGATGCTGCTCAAGCACTTTTGTATGACCGAGCCGGCGAAGAGATTCTGTTGCAATCCATGGCAGCTGCACAGCGGCAGATGCCTGATGGTCAGGAGATTGTTGTCTACAAGAACAACTCCGATGGAAAGGGAAACAGCTATGGGTGCCATGAGAACTACCTCATGGATCGAGCGACTCCGTTTCCTTCAATTGTGTTGCACGCAACGACACATTTTGTCACCCGGCAGATTTTCACTGGCTCTGGCAAAGTCGGCACAGAGATGCCCGGGGTTCGTCGAGATTCCGTTCCATTCCAACTGACGCAGCGGGCCGACTTTTTTGAAGAGGAAGTTGGTCTGGAGACCACGCTCAAGCGTCCGATCATCAATACTCGAGATGAACCCCACGCAGACCCCGTGAAGTACCGCAGGCTTCATGTCATCGCTGGCGATGCCAACATGGCTGAGGTTGCAACGTTTCTCAAGCTTGGTAGCACTGCAATCTTGTTGGCCATGATCGAGGACGAGGTGCTTGACGACCTGCCTCAGCTTGCTCATCCAGTTCCGGCCATGCACCAGGTTTCACAGGACCTCTCGCTTAGTGAACCGCTCCTCCTGGCTGACGGAAGCAGCATGACGGCACTAGAAATGCAGTGGCTAATACTGGAGCATGCACAAAATTGGGCGGGCAGCCGAGGTCTTTCATCAGTAGGCGAGGATGTTGGCGAGCAGATTCTCCAGCGCTGGGAAGAAGTGCTGAATGGTCTCGATCAAGATCCCTTGAGCTTGGCCTCGCAGATTGATTGGGTTGCCAAGTACAGGTTGTTCCAAGCATCTATGGAGCGACATAGTCTGGACTGGTCGAGTCCGCGCTTAGCAGCCATGGACCTGCAGTATCACGATCTTCGCGCAGGCACTTCGCTCTCTCGCCGTATGGGACTTGAACGCTTGACTACTGATGCGCAGGTTGCCCTCGCAATTACCGAGCCTCCTCCGGAGACTCGAGCTTATTTCCGAGGGCGCTGTCTGGCTCGTTTCCCGGAACAGGTAGTAGCGGCGAACTGGGATTCACTAGTCTTCGATGTCGGGGAGACGGCCTTGCAGCGTGTCCCCATGCTTGAGCCTGGCAAAGGTACTCAAGAGGCCGTAGGCGCCCTGATTGATTCCTCTGTAGATGCAGCCGAATTGCTGCAACGATTAAAATAAGAGGGGTCAAACCCAGTGCAGAGCCAGTCAGGGCCGAGATTGTCGGTGGTGCGTCGCCGATATTGGCCCAGCGCAGGGTACGGTTACAGCAAAGCGGAGGTTGAACATGCCAGAACGTGAACTCAAGAAAAAGCCAGAACCACAGCAGCGTGAGAGCGAAGCTGACCACAGCCCAGCAGTTACCGAGTCGGGAACCAAAATCAAGGCTGAACTTGATGATTTGCTGGACGAGATTGATGAAGTGCTTGAGACCAACGCAGAAGAGTTTGTGAAGTCCTATATTCAAAAGGGCGGGCAGTAATTCTTCTGGACTTCTAGCTTGTAGCCTTCCCTGCGTGACTCTTCCCAGCTTCCGCCACAGTGAGGATCCAGGGCCTGATTTTGCAGCACTCGTGCGGCGAATGGGGCTTTCGCCAGTAGTGCCAGACAGTCCGGTTGATGCCAGGCTGACAATTACGCACGGAACAACATGTGTTGCTGTTCGTTACCCGGGTGGGGTCGTCATGGCAGGCGATCGACGTGCAACTTCGGGCAATTTCATCAGTCACCGAACCATCGAGAAGGTCTTTCCTGCGGATCGTCATTCTGGCGTCGCGATCGCTGGCGCTGCGGGGCCTGCAATCGAGATGGTTCGCCTGTTCCAACTCCAACTCGAGCACTACGAAAAAGTTGAGGGTGCTCCTCTAAGTTTGGAAGGCAAGGCGAATCAGCTCTCGCAGATGGTGCGAAATCACCTTCCTGCGGCAATGCAAGGACTAGCCGTGGTTCCGATCTTTGCTGGTTTTGACACTGCTCGATCCGCAGGGCGTCTCTTCCAATACGACGTAACAGGTGGCCGCTACGAGGAATTTGATCATGCTTCAACCGGATCCGGACAGATGCATGCGAGCACCGTTATCAAGATGGGTTGGCGAGGCACCTTGAGCGCTGACGAGACCATCGACCTGGTTTTGCGGGCGCTCTACGAGGCATCGGATGAAGACTCCGCTACGGGGGGACCCGACCTGCTCAGGGGAATCTTCCCTGTCGTGGCCACGATTACTTCCAGTGGTTTTGAGCGACTCGATGACGAAGACCTAGAAGCCCGATATCTGAGCATTCTGGGTCAGGTAGCTACTGAGCGTGGAGGATCAAGATGACTGCACCGTTCTATGTAGCGCCAGAACAGATGATGCAAGACCGGGCCGACTATGCGCGCAAGGGAATCGCACGCGGACGCGCAATGGTTGCCTGCACCTATGACCAAGGCATTCTCTTATGCGCTGAGAATCCCTCACGGATGTTGCGAAAGATTTCAGAGATTTACGATCGCATCGCCTTTGCTGGAGTAGGGAAGTACAACGAGTTTGATCAGTTGCGAATTGCAGGTGTGCGTCACGCAGACCTGAAAGGGTTCTCGTTTAGTCGTGAGGACGTGGATGCTCGCAGCTTGGCGAACCAATACGCCCAGATGCTCGGTCAGGTCTTTACCCATGAGATGAAGCCGATGGAGGTCGAGATTCTCGTGGCAGAGATAGGCCACGATTCGGCGGGCGATCAGCTCTTTCACATCCTCTATGACGGCACCTTGGTTGACGAGACCGGCTGGTGCGTACTCGGTGGTGAAGCCGATGCGATCGGATCCAGAATGAAGGAGCAGTGGGTGGAGGGAGGAACCTTCGGAGAGGCGCTCCAAGCAGCCGTGGGTGCACTCGCTGGGCCTGACCGCACCCTGGTGGTCAGCGAGATTGAAGTAGCTGTTCTCGACAGAGAAGGCCCCAGACGAGCGTTCCGAAGAGTTGAAGACGAGGACGTCACCTCGGTGCTTGGCAGTAACGATACGAATATCGACACCTAATCGCTTATCACGGCCTGTAGGTTGACCGCATGGAACGGCGCATCTACGGACTCGAGAATGAGTACGGAGTCACTTGCACTCTGCGAGGGCAGCGCAGGCTGAGCCCAGATGAGGTTGCCCGTTACTTGTTTCGCAGGGTTGTTTCTTGGGGGCGGTCCTCCAATGTTTTCCTTGCAAATGGCGCACGCCTGTATCTCGACGTTGGCTCGCACCCGGAATATGCCACAGGCGAATGCGACTCGCTCTATGACCTTGTAGCCCATGACAAGGCGGGGGAGTGGATCCTTGAGCAACTCGTCGAGTCGGCTCAGGAACGTCTCAATGAAGAGGGAATTCGCGGAGATATCTACCTCTTTCGCAATAACACTGATTCGGCTGGCAATAGCTATGGGTGCCACGAGAACTATCTCACGAGCCGAGATGACGACCTTGGCCACTACACCGAAGTACTCATACCATTTCTCGTCAGCAGGCAGATTTATGCCGGTGCGGGCAAAGTCCTTCAGACGGCTCGTGGAGCGCAGTTCTCCATCTCCCAGCGGGCGGAGCACATCTGGGAGGGTGTCTCATCTGCGACAACTCGTTCACGTCCGATCATTAACACGCGAGATGAACCCCATGCCGACTCCGATCGGTTTCGGCGACTTCACGTGATCGTCGGTGACTCAAACATGAGCGAGTATGCGACTTTTCTGAAAGTAGGTGCCTGCTCGATCATCCTGCGAATGTTGGAGGACCCGACGGTGGTGCTGCGCGATATGACTCTCGAGAATCCGATCAGAGCAATCCGTGAGATCAGCCATGACATCACCTGCACACGCAAAGTTCGCTTGGCCAACGGTCGTGAAGCAACGGCTGTAGAGATCCAGTCCGAGTATCTGGCCCGAGCGCTTCGCTATGCAGATAATCACGATATGTCGCCTCAGGAAAAACAAGCCCTAGGCATGTGGGAGCACGTGATGACTGGCCTGCAGGACGATCCGCTCTCTTTGGATGCCGAGATTGACTGGGTCACGAAACACAATCTGATCGAGGCCTACTCCGCCCGACATTCTCTGAAAATCGACGACCCGCGAATCGCTCTGCTGGATTTGCAGTACCACGATATCAATCGAACTCGCTCGGTCTTTTACAAGCTGCAAGCTGCTGGACGAGTGGAACGAATAGTCAGCGATGGGGCAATTGCCGAGGCCATGGAAACTCCGCCTCAGACCACGCGGGCCAAGCTCCGAGGCGAGTTCATTCGCAAGGCCAAGGAACGTAAACGTGACTACACCGTTGATTGGGTGCACCTGAAGCTCAATGATCAGGCGCAAAGAACAGTCCTGTGTAAAGACCCCTTCCTTTCTGAGGATGAGCGCGTAGAACGGCTCATCGAATCTCTCTGAGTTGTTGACTGGCGTACTCTGGCGAACTTCACAGGAGGGACGCCGAGGCGTTCCCAATCAGATTGGTCAGCGAGGGGAATTCCATGAAGGTTCACGGAGGTGTCGAGACACTCACAGTGACAGGGGCCGAGGTGGGAGCCCATCTCGAGGTACGCGATTCGCAGGGGCAGTTGCTCGTCACACTTATTGCAGATCACGCGGGGAATGCCCACTTGGCCTACGTGCCAGCGGAGCCACTAGTTCTTCGCAGTCAGCAGGACCTCGCAGAGGCGCTCTCGGATGGCGAAGTCCTAGCACCTGGCGACTACACGGTTGCCGATGTGCCGGTTCTTGTCCTCGCAGTTGACGACATCGCTGACCCTTCGGTCTATGAGCAAACTCTTTCTCCAGGGTTTGGTTATCTACGCGTCCGAGACGGGGTTGACCTCTCCATACTGGTCAGCTTTCCAGATGAGAACCTGTACGGCGCTGGTCCCTATCCCACAGTTATCGAATACTCGGGATACGGGCCTTCGAACCCTGATGCGCCTCAGCCCGGCACGCTTATCGCGAATCTCATGGGCTTTGCCGTAGTTGGAGTCAATATGCGCGGGACCGGTTGCTCTGGGGGAGTCTTTGACATCTTCAGTCCGGCCCAAGCCGCTGACGGCTACGACGCAATCGAAACGGTTGCTCGTCAGCCCTGGGTCCTCCACAACCATGTGGGTATGGTTGGTCTGAGCTATCCCGGGATTAGCCAGCTGTATGTTGCGGCAACACGACCGCCAAGCCTGGCTGCGATTACGCCACTATCGGTCATCGACGATCTGTGGCGCCAGCAATGGCCAGGAGGGATTTACAACGCAGGTTTCACCCGAGCCTGGCTCGTTGCGAGAGATAAAGAGAGTGCTGCGGGTGGGATGACCTGGGATCAAGAACGCATCGATGCAGGGGACAAGGTAGCGAAACAGAATCAGATGATCCGCACCCAAAATTTTGATTTCGAACAATTCGGTCGTGCCATTGAGAATTTCCGGCCCACGATGGGTGCTCGTCGCGCTGCTTCGCTCGTTGATCAGATTGAAGTGCCGGTTTATCTCACCGGTGCTTGGCAGGACGAGCAGACTGGCAGCAGGTTTGCCCTGATGCTTGAGTCCTTTGATTCAAGCCCCTCGCAGCGCTTCAACCTGTTTAATGGCCATCACCCAGATGGCTACAGCCCGATGGTGATTCTGCGGTGGTTTGAATTTCTGTCTTTTCACGTTGCGCGACGGGTTCCAGTCGTGCCTGAGTTGATCCGCAGCTTCGCTCCACTTCAGTTTGCTCAAGTCTTTGGGTACGACGCAGAGCTAGAGAGCGATCGCTTTGGGCATCATGCAGATGATTTTGAGGCCGCATTCGCAGAGTATCTCGCCGAACCTCGGGTCAGAATTCTGTTCGAAAGTGGCGCAGGCCATGAGGTGATTGGTGCTACTGCACATCGCTATGAGGCGCAGACTGACTCCTTCCCACCGAAAGGGGTCAAGCCTCGGCGTTGGTACTTTGCTGAAGGGGCCACACTGGTTGAGTCAGCCCCAGCTGGCAGCGGAGCGGATTCCTACACAGATGACCCAGATGCAGGTGAACTGGCCTATTCGATGGAGTTGCTGAGCGATCTGGACCAGTTCACTCGACCAAAGGTAATTATTGATTGGACACGCTTTGCTGATTCGCACCGGGTGGCGTACCAGACTGCTCCATTGACCGAGTCCGTGCTGATTGCTGGGTCAGGTCATGTCGATCTCTGGATGTGTGCGGGGAGTGCGGATACTGCTGTGCAGGTGACACTGACCGAGGTACGGCCAGATGGCATGGAGCAGCGATTGCAATGTGGTTGGCACCGCCCGATTCATGCAGTTGAGGATCCCGATCATTCCGATGAGCTTCGAGTGGATTACACCTTTCTCGAAAGTGACAGAGAAGAGCTTGTCAGCGGGGAGTGGAAGAGATTCCGGATTCCAATTCACCCGATCGCTCATCTGCTCCGTGTGGGCTCCTGTTTACGAGTGGCAGTGTCTACGCCCGGGCGGGATCACCCGTTCTGGTGTTTCGAGAACCCGGTCGTCGAGGGCGCTACTCACCTAGTCGGGCGATCTGAGGATCACCCCTCATCGCTCGTGTTACCAGTCTGGAGCCTTGACCTTGATCACCCCGATGACTATCCGCCGGCGGGTTCGCTTCGGGGCCAGCCCAGCAGACCTGCTGAGGCAATTCGGAATGTCTCGGTGAGCTAGTGCCAACCTTTCGCAGTGCGACAGTGACAGAGATTCTGCAAGAACGTCCGGGGCTACAGCGCGTAGCTGTTCGGATGCCAGATGGCGTTTCCGCTCGGGCGTACGCGCTCACAGCGCTCACTGGTGAGTGCACCTTGGGCGATCAGCTCATCTTGAATACCACCGCAGTTGAGTTGCAGCTAGGGACGGGCGGTTGGCATGTCGTTCATTGGAACCTGTCCCTCGAGGAGTTCATCTCACCTGGCCCCGACCACATCATGAAGCTCCGCTATAGCAGCCTCCAGTTTGACGCTGGAACGGATGAATTAACCCATCCCGAATGTGACCTACCCCTAGCTGCTACTCCCGTGGTGGTGTGCTCTGTTCACAGTCAGGTGGCAGCAGTTGCCGCCGCTTTTGCGCACTTCGCTCCGGGTAAGACACTTGCCTATGTGATGACTGATGGTGCGTCGCTTCCCCTAGTTATCTCAGATTTGATCTGGGATCTACAGAGTCGCCAACTCATTGCCGGCACGGTGACTGCTGGCCACGCCTTTGGAGGAGATCTTGAGGCAGTGAGTGTGCCCTCGGCGCTAGGCCTAGCAGTGCACACCCTCGGTGCCGATGCCGTTGTGGTCTGCATGGGCCCGGGAGTAGTTGGAACTGGAACTGCACTCGGGACTACTGCTGTTGAGGTGGCATCCATTCTCGACACAGTCTCAGCTCTTGGAGGTACGCCTATCTTGTGCGTGCGTGCATCAAGCGGCGACCCGCGTCCACGACACCAAGGCCTGTCGCATCACACCATCACGATTGCGAGCTTGACCCAGTGCTCGCCTTGGGTTGCGGGCACATCTGCTACGGCTTCGGACCTTTCAGGTGTTCGAATCTCTGATGCTTCAGCTGTGATTGACGCAGCGGAGATCATGGATTCGGCGGGACTCACAACCACAACCATGGGACGCACAGTGAGCGAGGATCTCCTCTTTTTCGAAAACGCCGTGGCGGCAGGAGCCTTGGCAGCGGAAATGCTAGGAGCTTAAAACTTGGCAGCAGAGATGTTGGCAGCTCAAAACTTGCCGAAGGATGCGCACTCAGCCGTTCGCCCGACCCAATAAGATCACGTCGTGGCACGGGTAGAGCGACTCCTAAATCTGGTGGCGGCATTGATCGACACCACAACTCCGCTAACCGCGGAGCAAATCCGTATTCGAGTGCCTGGCTATTCAAACGCTGAGTCTGATCAGTCTGATGCTGCATTTCATAGGGCTTTTGAGCGTGATAAGGAGTCTCTCCGAGAAGTTGGGATCCCTATCGAGACAGTCGAGGTTCACCACTTCGAACAGCCACGTGCTGCTTACACCATCATTCGCGACAGCTATGAGTTGCCAGATCTTGGCCTCGAGCTCGAGGAGCTCGCAGCCCTGCACTTAGCAGCAACCATGATTCAAGCGGAGGGGCTTGACCCCGATGATCTTGAAGAGGGGCTTCGCAAGCTCGGTGGACTTGCTTCGACTGCGGCTGCGAGCGCCGCCCCTGTCGGTGCAGTTCCCATGCCTCCACAACTCTTGACGCTGTTCGCCTGCACTCTAGAGCGGCGTGTGGCCAGCTTTGAGTATGAAGGCGCCCCGCGACAGGTGCAGCCATATCGTCTGGAGTACCGGCGCGGGCATTGGTACATGACTGGCTTCGACTTAGACCGCGATGCGCAGCGAAGCTTTCGACTCGACAGGCTGACAGGTCCAGTGGATTCCGGTGCAGCGGATTCCTACGCGTTGCCCGAAGTGATAGAAGGAGTGCTCCTTCGTCAGTGGGAGATAGGCGCTGGAGAAGTCACCTTAGCCAGAGTGCTGATTGACTCAGAGATCGCTCCCGCAGTGCTTGCAGAAGATCCAGACTTGCGAGTAGCTGAAACTCGAACTGACGGCTCGCTCGTGTTGGAACTTGATGTCCGAAATCCGGGTGGATTGAGGAGCTTCATGATGAATTTCCTTGACCGAGCCGAAATCTTGTCGCCTGTTGAGTTTCGTAACGACCTCGTTTCATGGCTAAGCAGCTTTGTCTCCTCCGAGGCTGAGAGGTCAGCGTGAGTGGCATTACAGCGCCTGATCGGGTGCAGCGCATTCTGGCGGTCATTCCGTGGATTGTTCACAATCCTGGTACTCCTCTGAGTGAGATCGCTCAACGGTTCGGTCTCAGCAAAGAGGATCTCCGTAAGGACTTGGAACTTGTGTTCTATGGGGTTGGCCTCTACCCCTTCACTCCAGATGTCCTTGTCGAGGTGAGCTTCGAGAATGACTGCGTAACAATCAACTTGGCGGACTACTTTCACCGACCGGTTCGGCTGACGCACGAGGAAGCCCTCACGCTGCTAGCTGGTGGACGCGCCGTTCTGGGTCGAGATGGGTCAGATCCCGAAGGGGTCTTGCGTAGCGCAGTGCAGAAATTGTCGGCTGTTCTTGGTGAGGGCGAAGTGTCCGCTGTCGAGGTCGCCCTTGGACCAGCCGACCCGAGGATCCTTCAGGTGCTGCAACAGGCCGCAGAGGCGAGTTCGGTTCTAGCTCTGAGCTATTTCAGTTACGGCCGCGATCAGGCCACCGACCGAGAGGTTGATCCCTACAGCGTTCTCAGCCGAGAAGGTCATTGGTACCTGCTTGCCTATTGCCACCTGATGGAAGCCGAGCGACTGTTCAGAGTGGATCGGGTCCAGAAAGCTGAGTTGACTGGTGATTCATTCGACCCACCAGATTCGATAAGCCAAGTTGGGGCCACGCTGTCTGGAACCTCGCGCTCTGTTGAGTTGATCGGCCCCGAGTCGATTTCTTGGGTAGCCGACGCCTACCCGTATGACGTCTTTGAGCAGAATCCGGACGGCACCGTGCGCTTAGTCCTGCCAGTTACTGCCACTCCGTGGTTGGAACGATTGTTGTTGCGCCTCGACCCGTCAACCGTGGCCACTGATGGTCTGTCGGGGGAGTCGTTGAACCGGGTTCGTTCTGCAGCAGCGCAAAGAATTCTGAATCGCTATCTCCCCAGATGACCCCGCTGGCCTGAAGATGTAATTCCTCAGCTCTGGCTGCTCTGAGACAAGGCTGTGGCCTGTAGCCTGCTGCGGGTGACAGATCAACCGCTTGACTCCGCGCCAGAGTCACCTACCGCTGCAGCTAGCGACCCAAGTTTGCAATCCACAGAAACACCAATTGCCGCAGTGGAGTTGCAGCCCGGATCGGCAGTGAATCGCAAGAGCATCGCACGGCGCCAGCGTGCGGCATCTCTGCGCAATCTTCTCGAGTGGGTTGCAGTCATTGTCGGCGCTGTGCTCGTAGCAGTCCTGATCAAGACCTTCCTAGTTCAGGCCTTTCGCATTCCCTCTGAATCGATGGTCCCTACGCTCGAAATCGGGGATCGTGTACTGGTGAACAAGCTGAGTTATCGAGCTCACGACATCAACCGCGGAGATGTCGTGGTGTTTACTCGCCCCCCAGGATTGCCTGCCGGGCCGGGTGAGCCAGAGGACTTGATTAAGAGGGTCATCGGGGTACCCGGCGACACGGTTCAAGCCAAAGACGGGTCCATGTATGTCAATGGCAAGTTACTTGAGGAGCCATATCTGCCTCCCGGGACCTCTACGGTCAACCTTGATAAGCCCGTGACGCTCCAAGAAGGCCAAGCATGGGTAATGGGGGATAATCGCAATAACTCTCAAGACAGTCGCGTGTTTGGGCCCATCGAAACCAGCACAGTCATTGGTCGTGCGTTTACCATTATGTGGCCGCCTGGCAGGATTGCCTCGCTGTAACTACTCGCTCTCTTGTGTCGCCAAGTCGACCATGCGGTCAACGTGGTCACTGAACACCCCGTCAATACCCATCTGCAACAGGGCGCCGATTGTCCGCTCGTACTGTGCGTCCCAGCCAAGTGTGAACCGGGTAAACCTGTGAAACAACGTGACCTGCCCGGCACTCCACTCGCTGTGATGCAGATTCACGGCATCTATTCCAGCCTGGCGAAGTTGGGCTGCATGACGCTCTGCACCAAAACTCATGGCAGTGAGACGCGTGGAATGTACTAACCGTGCAGGTCGGCTGAGTTCCCGCCATGATTCCAACAACTCCAAGTCAGGGTGACAGAGCCAGAGCTGTTCGCAGGCGCCAAAAGACCGAGCCACGCGGAGAACCTCTTGCGTGGCGTTTGGATCCTTGATGTCGAGAGAGAGCTCGTACTCGTGACCGCACTCCTCATACAGTTCCGCCAGGGAGGGAATATGCGGGGGTAGTTCTTGGCGATGTACAGATGAGATCGGTTTGCGCCGAAATGTGCCACCAACCACGCCGTCGTGGTCGAGCACAGCGACACCGTCAGCAGTAATCCAGACGTCGCTCTCTAGGCCGGTTGCACCAAGTCGTAATCCGAGTGTGAATGCCTCAAGTGTGTTGTCCGGAGCGTGAGCCCGGGCACCACGATGGGCAAAAAGCACTGCCTCTGCCTCGAGAGTGGGATATTCAGGGTTCATCAGGATGAATATTGCCACTGAATGCAACGAATTAGGGCCATGTCGGTACCCACAGCACGGGTATCCAAGCCAAACAGGCCTTAACAGAGTAAAAAATTGAAAAGGTTGAGGGGAAAGTTCAACCCTGCCCCATATGCGGCCGATAGTAATCAGGTACGTGACACAAGGAGACACTGATGGCACTGATTCGAGCAACCTGTAGCGACTGCGGCGACGTGGAACTGCGTTCCCGAGACCTTCGGGTTCGTACATGCATCGACACAGCCGAGGCTACGTACTTGTTCCGCTGCCCCGTCTGTCGAATGATCGAAGTTCGTGCGGCAGAGGACCACGTTGTTGACGTGCTACTCGCCGCAGGAGTGCAGTCAGAAGACTGGCTCCTACCAGCAGAACTCCACGAAGTACATCATGGAGAATCAATCGATCACGATGATGTTCTGGACTTTCATCACCTGCTGAGTACCCCCGACTGGTACACCACCTTGACCACCATGACAGACCGATAACCGATTTTGCTCTCCGGGGCGTCCCGCTGCTTCTTGCCGGGACGTCCCGCTGTATTTTTGACACTGGTTCAGTGGCGATTTCTGAAGGTTCCGATCTTGCGGGTTTCGCAGGGTATCTTTTCTAGGTGTTCGCTGTAGCTGTAACCCTTGCTGTGCTCGTTGCCTCGATGGCGCTGATCTATTTGGCAACGCAGAAACTGTCTCAAGCCAGCGAGGAACTGCGGGATTCGCAGTTTGTACCTGCAGTGCAAGTAGCCGAAGAGCTCAGGCATGCCTCAGACGAGTTGAGTTCCAAGGTGGATGAACGGATCAAGGGGTAGCGCGCAGCAATGTTCAACGTGACAGGCGGCGAGTTGATCATCATCTTGGCGGTTGCTCTTGTCGTTCTTGGCCCGGAGCGCATTCCCGAGGTCGCGCGGAGCGCCGGTCGCATGATCAACAAAATCAAGACGATGACAGAGGGGTTCAGCAGCGGGGTCTCGGACGTGATGGATGACCCGGCGATGAAGCCCTTTAAGGAACTCACTGAACTTGCAGCGAATCCGCGGCAGAAGCTGGCTGAGTACGCTCTCGAGGCGGAAGCCGAGGAGCGGGCCAAGAAAGAGGCTGCACGTCAAGCAGCCGATGAACCTGTTGCTACTGAGTTGGCCGAGGCCGAGTCAGAATCTGAAGCAGTTCCAGAGCATCTCTCGGAGCCCGAGACTGAGCCCGAGACTGAGCCGAAGACTGAGCCCGAGACTGAGCCGAAGCCGAAGCCGAAGCCGGAGCCGGAGCCGGAGCCTGAGGCAGTTGCGGTGCAGGACCCATGAGCAGACCGTCATGGTTCAAAGGGGCTGAGCGCGAGGGGGGCGATATGACCCTGAGTGATCACCTGCGCGAGTTTCGCTACCGCTTGTTGATCTGCGTAGTTGCTGTGCTTGTAGCGATGCTGCCGGCCTGGTTCTTTTATAACTGGTTGCTCGATATTCTCAACGCCCCGTACTGCAATGCGCTGCGCGGCGTAGACCCTCTGTCTGATTGCAAGTTTCTGGTCACGAACTTGCTTGACCCGTTTTCCTTGAGACTAAAAGTCGCCGGATATGGCGGTCTCTTCCTAGCCTTGCCCATCATCCTCTGGCAGTTGTGGCGGTTCATTGCACCGGGTTTGTACAAGAAGGAACGACGCTATGCACTCGCATTCGTGCTGTCCTCCTTCTTCTTGTTCACAGCTGGAGCAATCGTGGCCTACTTCACCCTGAGCCAGGCCGTGAACTTTCTTGTTCGGGTTGGCGGACCAGAGATCGACATTCGATCGGGGCCGGTTGAGTTTGTCCGACTCTCGCTGTTCATGATGCTGGCATTCGGAACCGGCTTCTTGTTCCCCGTGGTGCTGGTTGCTTTGCAGATGATCGGAGTCGTCTCTCCGCAGCAACTCTCCTCCTGGCGGCGACAGACTGTTCTGATCATTGTGATCCTTGCTGCAGCGATCACTCCCAGCGGTGACCCCATTTCTTTGGCGGCGCTAGCAATTCCGATGTACATCTTTTATGAGGTTGCAGTGGTGATCGGACGGGTGCTCGTGCGCCAGAAGAACAAGGGCGAGGAGTCCTCATCCACGGAGTCGGACGAGGCAGCAGTCTGAAACCCAGATTCGACCACGAGTTCGCTCTCGATCCGTTCCAGAGCGAAGCAATAGCGGCGTTGGAACGCGGCCAGAACGTGCTTGTAGCTGCCCCGACAGGATCCGGAAAAACGGTAGTCGCAGAACACGCTGTCTCATTAGCGCTCAAATCTGGTGGAAAGTGTTTCTACACAGCACCGATCAAGGCGCTGTCGAACCAAAAATACAATGACCTTTGCGCCGTGCTTGGAGCAGATCAGGTCGGCCTTTTGACTGGTGATCGGGCAATCAACAGCGGAGCCTCGGTGGTTGTTATGACTACCGAGGTTCTTCGCAATATGGTCTACGCCGGGTCATCAACTCTGGACGACCTTGAGTGGGTGGTGCTCGACGAGGTTCACTTTTTAGCTGATGCGTACCGCGGTCCAGTCTGGGAAGAGGTGCTGATCCACACACCCGGAAGTGTGCGTTTTGTGTGTTTATCGGCGACGGTCTCAAATGCCGAGGAGTTGGGTGACTGGGTAACTGCCCTCCGTGGCCCAACCCATACCGTTGTTGAACATCGTCGGCCCATCGAGTTGGACCCATTGCTCTTTGTCGGAGATCGCACAGCCGAGAGGGAGCATCTTCTGCCCTTGATTGTCAACGGGGTTACGAATCCCGAAGGCCACCGCTTTGACGCAGAGCAACAGCGTCCAAGTTCGGCGCAGCACCGCAAGCCACGGGCAAGATTTTATACGCCGCGACGGGTCGAGACTATTGAACGGCTCACCTCCGAAAGCCTGCTGCCAGTCATCTACTTCATCTTCAGTCGCAAGGGTTGCGACGAGGCCGTCCGGCAGTGTTTCGAGGCTGGAGTGCGGGTAACTCAACCCGAGGACCGAGTCCGTATACGTGAGCTCGTAGAGGCGAGGACGGCGAGTTTGAGCGATGCAGATCTTGACGTACTCGGCTATGACCTGTGGCTTGAAGGCCTTGAACACGGCATAGCTGCGCATCACGCTGGAATGATCCCGTCGTTTCGAGAGGCAGTAGAGGATTGCTTTGTTGAAGGACTCGTCAGGGTTGTGTTTGCGACCGAGACTCTGGCTCTAGGTATCAACATGCCGGCGCGTACAGTCGTGATTGAGCGGCTCAGTAAATTCAACGGCGAAGGCCACGAGTTCTTGACGCCCGGGCAGTTCACACAGCTCACTGGCCGTGCGGGCCGACGCGGAATCGACGACCAAGGCTCAGCCGTTGTGCTGTGGTCGCCCTTCTGCACATTCGCTCAGGTGGCCACTCTGGCAGCAAGTCGGGAGTTTCCCCTTGTCTCGTCGTTCCGGCCCACTTACAACATGGCGGCCAATCTGATTGAGCGTTATGAAGAGGCTCCGGCGATGGAGGTACTCACTCGTTCCTTCGCTCAGTTCCAGACTGACCGAGCAGTAGTCCTGCTGTCTGCGCGAGTTCATAACCTCGAGCTAGAGATCGACGAGTACCGCTCTGCAGAAGCCAGCAACAGCGAGTTGGTATTCGACGTAGCGGGATATGTAGAGATCACCGATTCCATCCGGCAACTCAAGCGCGATGCTCGTGGCAATCGCGCTGCAGTCGACAGGGCGCTGGCGGCATTAAGGCCAGGGGATGTTCTGGAACGGGGTACCCGCAAGGGGAGCAAGCTGTTTTTGGTGCTTTCGGTATCCTCTCGAAAGGGGGGAGTCATGCGTGTTCGAGGTGTAAACCCGAGCGGAAATTCAGCCTCGGTAGAAGCTGCCACCGTGAGTGGGTCTCTGCAGCCGGTAGCTCACATCGATCTGCCAGTTCCCTATATGCCAAAAGATCCCAACTACCGAAGGCAGTGCGCCGGGCTCCTGAAGCGCCTCAACCCAAAGCGCCTGAACCCAGCGCGCTTGCCTGACAGAGGTCAGCAGGGATCGGGCTCTGAACGCTCAGAAGCTGCTGCGATCTGGGGCGCCGACCCGTATCTCGATGCCTTGCAGGCACAGCAGGACCATCCGCTCCATGATCACCCCGATCGCGATCAGCTGATGCGTGTTCAGTTCGGCCTGTCCAAACTGCAACAAGAACAGCAGTCACTAGTTCAAGAGATTGACCGTCGTGGTTCCGGCCTTGTGCAGCGGTTTGGTTCGGTTCGAGAGGTCCTTGAACGAACTGGCCACAGCGACGGATGGGCGCTGACTCCGGCAGGCCTCCGGTTACGCCGGATTTACCACGAGTCGGACCTGCTGATCTCGCTATGTCTGACTGAGGGGATCTTTGATGGTCTCGAAGATGCCGAACTAGCGGCGCTTGTGAGTTGCGCAACCTACGAACACCGGAGTTCAGAACCGGCCCCCGCACCACTCTTGCCAAGCACGGAACTGCGCAAGCGTTTCGGTCTGATGCAGAGCACATGGAAGCGCTTGGAGCGCCTAGAGCGAGGCTTGAAGCTACCGCTGAGCCGTGAACCAGAAGCTGGGTTTGCCGCTTCTGCATGGTCGTGGTCTGCGGGTCAGGAACTCGACGACATTCTTGATGACGATCTGTTGGGCGGAGACTTTGTGCGCAACGTCCGCCAGCTGATCGATCTCCTGAGACAGTTTGGTGATGTTGCACCAAACCCAACCACGGCAAAGTCCGCACGGCGTGCCGCGGAGTCGCTCTCTCGTGGGGTCGTGCTTGCTTCGGGCGAGGTCTCGTGAGGGTGTGTGAGTTTGGATCCATGGATCAGAGATGACAATCCGCAAGGGCGAAACATGGGGCCAACCCGGTGGAATCGAGCGTCCAAGTGAGTTTGTGTCGACCGACTCCGAGTTGGCAGCAGTCCTACAGGGTTGCCGGAACTCCCAGACGGTTGCTCCGCTGATCGGTCTACTCGGCGGGTCGCTGCATCGGACCCTTGGTGCGCCACAGCGGGACGAGGCAGCACTCAGATCGGGGCAGGGCTACATCTATCCCATAGATGTAGGAGTTTTAGGGTTCAGCGATGCGCAAGGAGCGAACCAGGAGGTGGTCTTTGTGGCGCATCTGCTCGCCTTGACGGATCCCAGATCAAGGCTCTGGAAAGGCCGCACAGTCATTGCTATGAATGCCGCATTCCTCGATGACTTGAACCTGGCACCAAAATCACATCCCAACGATGGCCGACTCGATGTGACGGACGGGCAACTCAATAGGTCACAGAGGAAGCAGGCCTTGCGCCGGGCTGTGAGCGGTTCGCATCTGCCGCACCCGGCCCTGATCGAGCAGCGAGTGAGTACCAGATTAGAGATTCGCGGCGAAACCGCGTTTCGATTCGTGGCCGATGGACGGCCCTGTGGGGCTGCCCAGCAGTTCTCAATTACCTGCATTCCCGATGCTGCAAGGATTTTGCTTTGATGCAGCTTCAACGCAATATGGCCTGACCTCGCTAGCCTGAGTCCCATGCACGCATGGCATCTTCCTGAATCACCAGGTCAGTTTGTGTGGGGCGAAGTCCCAGATCCTGTGGCTGGCCCGGGCCAAGTCAGGATTCGGGTTCGTGCTTCGGCCCTCAATCATATGGATCTTTGGCTCACCACGGGACTTCCCAAACCTCCGGTGTTTCCGCATGTACCGGGAAATGACGTTGCGGGAGTAGTCGAGTCACTCGGTGAGGGTGTGACGAGCTTTGCGATAGGTGATGAGGTTGTGATCAACACCGCCCTCGTTCCCGAGTCTGCTTTGCAGCGTGGGGTTGACTCGGTTCTCGATCCGAAGATGCGGCTACTAGGAGAGCACTGCTGGGGAGGCCACGGAGAGTTCTGTGTGGTGGCCGCACATCAGCTTGAGTTCAAGCCAAAGAACCGGACTTGGGCCGAGGTTGCCTCCTACCCGGTGTGCACAACCACAGCATGGAGACTCTTACGAAGGGCACGACTCGCTCCAGACGAGACGGTGCTCATAACAGGAATTGGCGGCGGTGTCGCAACGGCTGCGATGCAGCTTGCGATTCACCTTGGGGCACGCGTTTTTGTAACCTCACGAGACCCGGCCAAGCGAGCGCGAGCACTGGAGCTTGGTGCTGAAGGAGCTTTTGATTCCAAGGGGCCCTATCCGATCAGCGCTGATGTCGTGGTCGATAGCATCGGCCCGGCTACATGGGAATACTCCGTGCGGACCCTTCGACATGGCGGGCGCATGTGCGTGTGCGGTGGGACCTCTGGGCCAAAGGTAGAGCTGAATCTGCCCCGATTGTTCTTCAAACAGCTCGATATTCTGGGAGCGAGCTGCGGCAGCCAAGAGGAGTTCCGGTACGTGACTTCCTTGATGGAGCAGGGATTGCCAGTAGTGCTCGACGAGATCCTGCCATTGTCTGAATTTCCACGAGCGCTCGACCGACTGCGCACGGCATCTCAATTGGGCAAAGTCGTCTTGGAGCATCCGGAGTGACTGGAGCATCCTCAGTGACTGGGGCATCGGGAGCGACTGGAGCATCAGCGCAAGCAAAGCAGCGAGCAGCTGAACTGGTTCAGAGCCAGTCGGACTTGCTCGTTGACATCTCACATCAGATTTGGGAGACGCCTGAGTTAGCCTTTCAGGAACGACATGCGCATGACCTTTTGTGTAAGACCCTGCATGAGAACGGACTGGATGCTCAGGCGCATGCCTATGGTCTCGAGACTGCTTTCGTAGCCTCAGCAGGCACCGAAGGCCCAGAGATTGCAGTGCTCTGCGAGTACGACGCTTTACCAGGGATAGGTCACGCTTGCGGCCACAATGTGATTGCAGCGGCAGGCCTTGGGGCTGGACTTGCCGCAGCGAGTTTGGCTGCTGAATTAGGCGGCCGAGTCAGAATTCTTGGCACACCTGCCGAAGAAGGAGGGGGCGGCAAGGTCTTTATGTTGCGGCAAGGTGCGTTTGACGGGGTAGACGCCGCAATGATGGTGCATCCGGCCGATCATGACCTTCCCACGCTCACGACTCTTGCAGTTCATACGCTGCATGTTCACTACAGCGGGGTTGCATCACACGCCGCTGCAGCGCCTCACCTAGGCCGAAACGCTCTCGATGCAGCCGTTCTTGGTTACGTAAACGTCGCTGCGTTGAGGCAGCACATCCGCAGCGATGAGCGCGTACATGGCGTGTTTCCCAGCGCCGGAGAGCAGCCAAATATTGTGCCGAGTACTGCTAGTGCTCATTGGTATGTCCGAGCGTCAACCACGGAGCGTCTTGAAGAACTCAAAGAGCGTGTTGTCAACTGTCTGGCAGCCGGAGCGCTAGCCGCTGGCTGCGTTATGGATCTGAATTGGGTTGACCCGGCCTATAGCGAGATGAGCGATAACGATCAGTTGCTCAGCAGGTATCAACGTAATGCGGAGTTCCTCGGACGGCCGTTCGAAGACCCCGAGGTGGTTGGCTACGTCACGGGAAGCACAGATATGGGAAACCTGAGCCAAGTCATGCCCACCATTCACCCTCTCATTGCAGTCGCTCCACCTGGAGTCTCGATTCATACGCCGGAATTTGCAGCATATGCACGCAGCGAGGCCGGGGACCGCGCAGTACTCGACGGTGCAACATCGCTAGCTGCAACAATCATTGACTGCTGGCTCGACCCTTTGTGAGCCTGAATTCCTGAGCAGTGCGGCTACCGAAGTGGCTGATCTGGCAGAAATATCGCCGCTTTTCCTCCTTTTTGCCGGCCGGGTCGCCAACGTTCCCGCCGAAGGGACCTATTGTGGCCACGTGAGTTCCCTCGTACCAACGTACGTCGCAGAGCAGTTCACCGAAGAGGAGCAAGTTGTCCTCCGGCGTTACTTCTCAAATCTCGACGGTCCAGTCTTTGCGCTTGTCAACCTTCCCGAGGTGGTGAAGGGTGCGTTGTTTGCGCGTTATTCCCGCTCTGCGAAGTCGCTGCGGAGGTTGTTCGTCGACGAGTTCGTTGGGGAGCTGGACACGACTGGTGATGAGTCAGTAGATGCGACGATTGGTTTGGATCGCGCCGAGGCACTGTACGACCGAATCTTTTTTGAATACGGCGACGACAGCGTCGCTCAGCTAGGTGGAGTACACCTTGCATGCGAGCAGGCCTCGAACCTCCTCACCAAGATTCTGGAGTGGGGTCGGCTGATGTCGTACCTTGAGCAATCGACTCGGTACATCCCATATGACGAGCGGCTCGGCGGTCGGTTCCGCTATCACCGAGATCCCGAACTCCTAGGGTCCAACATGGGGGCCCGGTATGTAGGCGATATGGATCGCTTATTTGATACCTACGGAGAACTTGCTCGGTCAATCCAGGATCATTTCCGGGAGCGCTATCCAAAGAACGAGCAGGATTCCGACTTCGTTTATCGGCAGGCCATACGTGCCAAGGCCTTTGATGCCACCCGAGGAATCCTTCCCGCTGCCTCGCTCTCGAATGTCGGAATCTATGGCTCGGGTCAGGGCTTCGAAGCATTGCTACTGCGGATGCGCTCTCACCCATTGCCAGAGGCTCGGCAATATTCGGAATTGATGCTGGTTGAGCTGCGAAAGGTCATACCCAGCTTCTTGCGGCGAGTTGATCTTCCAGACCGAGGCGGAGCCTCCTCGAAGTACATGTCCAATAACCGTGAAGCCATGGAGACCGTTGCCTACGAGATGTTGCCCGGTGATGAATCCTCTGGCCTAGCGGCCCCAACGGTGACCCTGCTTGACTGGGATCCCGAGGGCGAGGTCAAAGTCATTGCGGCGATGCTGTATCCGCATACCAGTATTCCAGAGGCCCAGATTCTTGACCGGGTTCGCCTAATGTCGGTTGATGACCGACTCGCTGTTGCTCGGGCATATGTTGGCGAGCGAACAAATAGGCGTCATAAGCCTGGTCGAGCATTAGAGCGAACTGATTATCGCTTTGATGTTGTCTCTGACTACGGCGCATTCAGAGACTTGCAGCGTCACCGACTCATGACTATTGAATGGCAAGAACTTACGCCGCGGCATGGGTATACGCGACCAGTTTCTATCGATGACGCGGGACTCACGGCTCAGTTTGATGAGGCCATGGGTATCTCAAAGGACCTCTGGACCGATTTGTCCGAACGATTCCCTGAGCGTGCCGGGTACGCAGTCTCCTTGGCGTATCGCATCCGTTACGCCATGCAGTTCAACGCACGTGAAGCCATGCATTTGATTGAGTTGCGAACCTCCATTCAGGGCCATCCCAGTTATCGCTCTGTGGGCCAGGAAATGCATCGCCTCATCGCCGAGCAGGCGGGCCACAGGACCATTGCCGAGATGATGCTGTTTGTGGATCACTCGGGTGAGCCTGAACTTGAGCGTCTTCAGGCTGAACGTCAGGCTGAGACTCGCCGTAGTCCTGCGAGCTAGCCGTAGTCCATCGAACGAACCGAGTTTGCTGCAATCCTGAGCGTCCTGAGGCCTGTGGAACTCGTCGAGGTTTGAGCGGGAAGTGCACTTTTTCGGCTGGATGCAGACAACACACTGTTTGAGTGTCTATGATGCGGCCCGACTCAAGCCGATTTCTGGTTTGTCTACGTGAACGGAAGAGAAATCTTGGAAGATGACATTGATGGCGAAGAGGCCGAAGCCCTTGAGGAGGAAGAACTCGAGGAAGACGACCTTGAAGTAGACGAGCTAGAGGATGACGGTGAACTCGACGATCTCGTTGTCGGCGACGTCATCGTTGACGATGTCTCTGCAGAGGTTGTTGTAGAGGAAGAAGAGGAGGATGCTCCAGCTGCGAGGCGTAAGCGTCCTTCCGATGTCAATGACGACGAAGATGAAGACGTAGACCCTGACGACGTTGAGGCAGACCTCGACGCCATCTTGAAAGACCGAATCGCTGCAACTCCTGATGACGAGGATGAAGAAGAAGAAGTTTCCGATGCCTCGTCGGATGCGGACGGTACAGAGCGGGTGGCAGCAAAGTCTGCTGAAGAGTTCACCTGTGGGACCTGTTTCATGATTGTCCACCCCCGCCAGTTTGGACCCAAAGACAATCTGGTTTGCCCCGAGGGGTACTCACCCTGCCCTTCGATTGCACAGGTTCAGAAGCGACTCAAGAAGGCTGCAAAGAAGTAGAACTTGCCGTGTCGGTGTTCTGACTTTCAGGCTCGACAAAATCAGGGCATCCTTGTACCTATGTCAGAGCAGCTAGATCTGGATGAATCGGGAAGGCAGCAGGATGCTGCATCCTCGGCGCCATCTACCCAGGAGAATTTTGGTTCGCTGCTTTCGGCAATCCCGAGACTGTTCGACCGCAGCGTTCGTCAGTTTGAGCTAGCAAGTTCCTTGCTTGTGGCGCTGACCTGTCATGCTGCGAGCTCCAGCGTTCATGAGGTCACGGCTACCGAACTGCTCGAGGCAGGTGCAGTACAGCCGGAACCCCTCGACGTGCTCGATGTGTTGCAAGCAGAACCTCTTGAGTCCGAGCGGGGTACAGATGGCAGTCTTCAGAACGAGATGGCGAATACAGGCGCCTCAAGCATGGCTCCTGAAGCGGTCCCAGAGGTTGCTGGCGTGCAGGTACTCGAATCGGAGCTAGGAGTTCCTGATTACGACAGTCTTGCGGCCTCTCAAGTTGTGCCAAGACTTGCCATGCTTTCGGCTGTGGATCTTCAAGCAATAGTTGACTATGAACTAGCGCATCGCCGCCGGCAAACAATTCTGAACCGTGCCCTTGAGCTTTTGGATTCAAACTCAGATGAGTCTGAGTAGCACTGGACCCGACCCAGACATTGAGCAGTTCGCTCCGGAAACGGGTTTGTTAGATATCGAGTTGAAGACGGCTGTTCGTCCAGCCAGGCTCGAGGATGCACCTGAGCTTGCCCGATTGCGAGACTTGGCCTGCGAGCACATTGCGCAGCAGCGCGGGGGAGCAGTAGCGCTGCTCAGCGAGTTCCCGGAGCAGGACTCACTCAAGGCCAGCCTTGAGCCCGGATCTGCTACAGACCGCCTATTCATCATTGCTCTGATTGGGAATACTCCGGTCGGCTACTGCTCAGCTGCGATAACGCAGCTTGAACAGGGCTATGCGCTCTGTCGGATCAGCGAACTCTTTGTTGAATCACCAGCACAAGAAATCGGGATGGGTGCGCTGCTCCTGCAGTTCACCACGGAATGGGCAGTCGAGCGCCAATGCGCTGGGATTGACGCCACGGTTATGCCTGGTGATCGTGAGACCAAGAACTTCTTCGAGACCCTTGGTCTTGTAGCACGAGCAATCACCGTGCATCAGGACCTTTCTGGCAGATGAGTCATCTAGCCGTCCACGTAGCCGCCCTTGTGGTGAGTGGGGATGACTTTCTGATGCTGAGGCAACACAAAAACTGGGCTTTACCCGCCACAGCCGTTCGCTACGGCGAGACGCTGGCCGAGGCGGTGGTTCGAGCACTAGGAGACCAAGTCGGTGTGGCCGAGGCTATCTGTGGCCCGTTCATCGGTTGGGCTGAGTCAATCGACACCGAGACACCACAGAGCCACACACTGACTATGTACTTTCGGGCGGTGCTTCTTGATTCAACGACCCAACCTGCGTCACAGACTGCAGAGGTTCGCTGGATCCCATCTTGGGACGCGGCAGAACTCGGCTTGGCGGACGGCCTCGCCGAGTTCCTCGGTGAGCACGGATTGATCGAGACCCTTATCTGAATCCCGCTTCCCGATTCTGTTATGCGCCTGACCCCCTAGAGGGGGTCAGGCGCAAGACAGAGCGAGTTGGCCTTAGCGGCCCTTCCACTCCGGAGGGCGCTTCTCAATAAAGGCGTTGAGACCTTCTGCAAAGTCTTCGGTGCCAAACATCTTGACGATGCCGTCTCCCGAGAGTTTCCAACCAATATCGTCAGGCTGGTCTGTGGCTTCGAGCACGATCTTTCGGCTCTCTCGAACGGCTAGAGGTGCGTTAGCAGTGATCTCTGCGGCAAGAGCCTTTGCAGTCTCGAGGGCCTCACCCTCTTCGCAGAGCCGGTTTACCCAGCCGAATTCGTATGCCCGCTCAGCAGGAAAATCAAGGCGTCCCGTCAGGACAAGCTCCATTGCAATATTCCTCGGCAACTTGCGTGGCAGCCGAAAGAGCCCGCCTGCAGCCGCAACAAGGTTGCGCTTTACCTCAGGCACACCAAACACGGCAGTCCTCGAGGCAACAACGAGGTCGGCCGCTAGGACCAACTCTGTCCCACCTGCCAACGCTGGGCCATCAACTGCTGCAATGATCGGCTTGGTCCGTTCACGCTGCACAAACCCGCCGAAGCCGCCTTTTGCCGTGGACATACCGCCAGGGTCAGTTGCCATCTGCTTGAGGTCAGCGCCGGCGCAGAAGATGTAGCCCTTTTCTGTTTTAGCGCCAGTCAGAATCCCGACCCACACCTCGTCGTCTGCTTCAATCTGATCAATCGCCGACTCAATCCCTTGGGCGACTTCGCTACTTACTGCGTTGCGCGCTTCAGGACGATTAATCGTGATGATTCCAACATTGCCGAGTTTTTCATAGTCCACAGTCATGACGCGGAATCTAGCGCAGCAAGCGCGCTAGGTGTGCACTCGTGTGTTCTATAACTCGTGCTCAGCGCTGTCCGGAGCGAATGCTCCTAGTCCTCAACTGTGAGGTCTTCGACGATAATCGCCTCATCTACGGTGATGGTCTCGTCGACGACGAGGATTTCCTCGACGTCAACGACTACGCCGTCGATGCTCTCTACGAGGAGCACATCGTCAATCACGATGGTGTCTTCCACGACGATGATGTCCTCGACTAGGACGACTTCTCCATCGCTGTTTTCAACCAAGACTTCCTCGACCAAAATGGTCTCTTCGACGATGATCTCCTCGCCAATGATGATCTCGTCAATAGTGACTTCGCCAGGCGCTACTGATGATGATTCTTCTGAAGTATTCATTGAATTGTTCTCCCTATCGTTGTTTGCACTATCAGGACTTTGTTCAGCAACCGGATCCGAACTGGGTGTCGGAGTCTCGGGCTCTGTTGATTCGGGCTGAACCGATTCAGGCTTCGTTGAGCCGGACTTCGAGCTGCCGGACTTCGAGCTGCCGGACTTCGAGCTGCCGGACTTCGAGCCTCGCGGACCAGTTCGACCACGCTTCTTTGCAGCTGCAGCAATCTCGGCGGGATCAAGCCCAAACAACAGAACAATCTTGGGCAAACGATCACCAACGCGACGAACAGCGTCGAGCAGAGCGGGGGAGGGTTCCTCGGGTCGGCCTGCTGGGGTGACTTGATTGCGGACAGGCGAAAAGGCCAAGGCATCCAATGCGGCGGCCCAGAGGTCCTGATTGACCGTCGGGGTAAGTCCCTCAGAGACCGCAGTGACTAAGCGACTAGATAGTTCAACCGGAAGCGGGGCGCCTGCCTTTGGTGGACGTGAGCTAAGACGGAGCGCCCTAACGAATCGACCACCATCAAGATTGGCAGTGATATCTGCAATCCATAGGGCCTGTTCCTCTTCAATTCGTCTGGTCAGGCCTGCTTGAATCTGATCTTTCAGGGCCAAGGCCTCGGGATCGCGGGCAACACCATCTGCTGCCACGATTACGGAACGAAGGTCACGAAGATCTAGCTCCTCGAGGTCGGCTAACGCTGCCTCGGCTCGATCCATCCACTCAGCAGCGCGTAGCTGAGGCAGCAAGTCTTCTGCGAGAGCAATGAGTTGCTCTGAGGGGATCTCCGCTCTGCCTTCCTTTTTTGCTTGGGCGTTTTGCTCAGCAATTGCCTCACGTACGGCCGGAACTCCGCCGCGAATGACCTGCTCGGCAATGGGACGATGCTCTACCGGGAGGGTGTCAAGAACAGCTGCTCGGTGTGCGCGACCCGGGCGCAAGCGCTTCGGCCGTGGACGTTCAGGAACAGCATCCGGACGAGGGCCGCGGGGACGATCGCTGCGGGGACGGTCGCCTCCGGGGCGATCTCCTCCAGGTCGGTCTCCGCCTGGACGGCCTCCACCAGCACCGTCGCGTCCACCACTACGGCCGCCATTGGGACGATCACCGCGCGGGCCTCGGTCACCACGTGGCCCGCGATCTTCACGATCACGACGCGACCCTCCGCGGTCGCCATCTCGTGAACGACCCGACTTCTCGACCAGGGTGCTCGTGACGAGCGGCTCGTCCTGTCGTGTTCCAATCACGGTCAACATCTCAGGTTCTTTTCTTGCAGCCTTTGGAGGCAGCACGTGAAGAATCTCGATGCCCTCTAGTTCGAACTCGGCATCAGCCCGAACGACATCGCCGACCTTGCAGCCTGCAGGAAGAATGGATGAGCGTAAATCGCCTTTGGGCTGTTTGGCTCCGGCTGCGCGCCAGGTCCATGTGCCATCGGGGCGTTCACTTGTTAGTTCGATCTCTAGACGACGGGGCATAGTTGTCCCAACCTATCGAAGATCAACGCCAGAGGAGAACCCCCGATGAGTAAGAACATCTCAGATGCCCGTCTTGTACCCACATCAGACTGGTCTGCAAGCCCGAGAACAGTGGTGATCACAGGAGTCACCGGCCAGGTGGCAGAGGTTGTCGCAACAGAGTTGAGCAGAGATCACCAGGTTGTGGGCTTGGCCCGCTTCACTGATGAGGCGGCTCGTCGGCGGCTCGAGGAATGCGGTGTCGAGTGCATACCAACCGACCTCCTCACAGCTGAGTTCGTTGGAGTTCCGACCGATGTTGACGCAGTACTGAATTTTGCTGTGGTCAAGTCCCAACGCTGGGATGTGGACCTTCGGGCAAACGCCGAGTCGGCGGGGTTGCTGATGGCTCATACCAAGCCCAAGGCTTTTCTGCATTGTTCTTCGACAGGTGTGTACGCAGCCGCCGGTTCTGAGGTGCTCGACGAGCGAGCGCCACTCGGAGATAATCACGCTCCGATTATGCCGACGTATTCAATCTCCAAGATTGCAGCTGAAGAAGTGGTTAGAACGATGTGTCGACACCTGAATATCCCCACCACCATCGCAAGATTGAATGTTCCCTATGGCGTGGGCCCGCTCGGTGAGCCGAGAGGCTGGCCAGCATTTCATCTTGCAATGATGCAAGCAGGCATGGCGATACCCGTTGAGGCAGATCAACCAAACCTGTTCAACCCCATCAACTTGTTGGACATCGCAGCGAGCATCCCCGCATTATTGGAAGCGGCCACCGTGCCAGCGACCATCCTTAACTGGGCGGGAGTGGAGCAGGTCTCTCTAGAGGAGTGGTGCGAGTTCTTGGCGGATCGTTGCGGGCTAACTGCAAGTTTTGAGGTTACCGATTCCACCATTGGAGGAGTCACCGTAGACACCTCGAAGATGCAGAGTATCTGCGGCGCAACAAAGGTCTCTTGGCAAGAGGGGTTTGCGGCGCTAGCAGATGCATACCTAGTTGGTGAGGGTGCTCATACGAGCTCTACAGAGCGCTGAGCAAGGCGTTCTCGAGCACCTCTGGCAGCGCCGGATGACACCAGATCTGTTCTCGTGCCAGGCGATCAGCGGGGATGTTGAACTGCATGGCTTGAGAGAGTTGTTGCATCAGAGTCGCAGCCTGAGGGCCAAGTACATGCGCTCCAAGAATGCGGAAATTCGAGGGGTCTATAAGGATCTTGGCAATCCCTGTTTGGTCTTCCATGGCCCAGCCAAACGCAACGTTGGAATACTCACAGGACCCAACAACGAAGTTCTGGCCGCTTGCCCGTAGCTCCTGTTCGGTGAGTCCGACCGAGCCAATCTGAGGGTGTGAGAAGACTGCATGGGGCACAACGCGTTGGTCAATGCTGATGGGGGAGTTGGGGTTGAGCAGGTTGTGACCCACTACTCGTGCCTCTTGATTTGCTAGGTGCTTGAGTTGCCAAGAGTTGCGGACATCGCCGAGCGCCCAGACCCCGGGGGCGTCTGTCAGCAGCGTGGAGTCCGTGATGATGTAGCCATCGGAATCAAGCTCAACTCCCGCTCGACCCACTTCAAGCTGAGCGCCATTCGGTGTTCGTCCAGTAGCCACAAGCAAGGCATCCCCAGAGAGCACTGACTGCTCGCCCGCATCGTTCTGCACGGTGAGTTCGAGCTGCTCATCGGCCTGCTGAACCGAAACTGCGCTCGTTCCGAGGTGAAGCTCCACCTGTTCGGCGAATGCAGCTGTAAAGCGCGAAGAGATGTCTTGATCAGTGTGTCGCAACATCGTTGCACCCCGGTGAATGACCGAGACTCTCGAACCAAGTGCAGAAAACACGTGGCCAAGCTCGGCAGCAATAAACCCGCCGCCTAGAATCATGAGGTGCTTAGGTAGCTCCTCTATTCGCATAATGGTGTCAGAAGTGTGGAACGGGGTCGCATCTAAGCCCCTGAGTTCAGGCAGGTGCGGGCGGGCACCAGCAGCGATCACAATCTGCTTGGCAGTAACGATCTGGCGGGTTCCGTCCTGTAGTTCGATGCTGAGCGTTCGCTCCTCAATGAAGCGAGCATCTCCAAGAAAGACCGTGACGTTCTGCTGCTCTTGCCGGTACCGGGTCCCGCCGGCAGCGATGGGGTCAATGCGTCCAAACACGCGATCTCTCAGCGCTGCAAAGTCGGCTCCCCGGGCTTCGATATTTACGTTGAGCCGCTCGGTTGCCTCTGCGGCTTCTCGCATTCGGTCGGCCGGGAGGACAAACATCTTGGACGGGATACAGCCAGCATTTAGGCAGGTTCCACCAAAAACTGAGCGCTCGATGATTCCGACCTTCCACGAACTGAACTCTTCATTCAGAAGTGAATTGCCCGAACCAGTGCCAATAATGAGCAGGTCGAAGTCATCCATTGCTCAAGGCTAGGTGTTCAGGTTGATCAGGACAGAAACTCTCTGACCGGTTCGGTTACAGATATAGAACGCGTTACAGTTTCTACGTTCAGTCAGACGGAGGCCATTATGCAGATCGCTTATACAGAAGAACAAGAGAAGCTTCGGGACGAACTCCGGGCTTATTACGACAACTTGTTGACCCCTGAGGTTCGAGACGCACTTCATCAAGAGATGGGCTGTGGTGCCGTCACAAGAGAGATCGTCAAGCAGATGGCAGGCGACGGTTGGCTTGGAATCGGATGGCCAACTGAGTACGGCGGCCAGGGCAGAAGCCAAGTCGAGCAATTCATCTTCTTTGACGAATCGATGCGTTCGGGTGCACCGGTTCCCATGCTCACGATTAACACTGTTGGCCCAACGATCATGCAGTACGGCACTGAGGAACTCAAGGCGGACTTCCTGCCCCGAATCCTTTCGGGCGACCTGCATTTCTGCATCGGGTATTCCGAAAATCAGGCTGGTACTGACCTAGCTGCACTCAAGACCAAAGCTGTTCTCGACGGTGATGAGTACGTCATCAACGGCCAGAAGATGTGGACCAGCCTGGCCTCAGATGCCGATTACTGCTGGCTAGCAGTCCGCACGGATCAGGATGCGCCAAAGCACAAAGGCATCTCCATGATCATCGTCGACATGAAGACCCCAGGCATCACCGTTGACCCGCTGCACCTGCTCTCAAGTCACGATATCAATGCGACATTCTTTGACGACGTGCGTGTTCCGGCGACCAACCTTGTCGGGGGAGAGAACAACGGTTGGGGCTTGATTATGAGCCAACTGAACCATGAGCGTGTAACGCTGTGTTCCTCGGGCTTGTTAGAGCAGAGTTACTTTGAGGTTCGCCGCTGGGCTCAGGAAAACGTCGGCGCAGATGGCAAGCGCGTCATCGATAACGAGTGGGTGCAACTCAACCTAGCCAAGGTTCACGCAGGGATCGAGTTCCTGAGACTCATCAACTGGAAGGTCGCATGGACTGCAATGCATGCGCCGCTCGACATTTCGGATGCATCCACGATCAAGATTTTTGGAACCGAGTTCTATCTCGATGCCTTCCGAATGATGATGGAGATTTTGGGCCCGCGTGCCTATCTCGATCGTGAGTCCACTGGTTCGATCCTCAAGGGTCGACTCGAGATGAACTACCGAAGCCTGCTTATTCTGACCTTCGGTGGCGGTACGAACGAGATTCAAAGAGACCTCATTGGCATGTTCGGGCTTGGCCTGCCTCGCGCACTTCGGGGCTAACAGA
>CAFBOG010000004.1_pt1 | contig 23892 bp, 20 predicted proteins | sample 7269381 | NCBI WGS metagenome assembly CAFBOG01 (sample SAMEA6814108, study PRJEB35770) | freshwater metagenome | biome: Freshwater; feature: Freshwater reservoir; material: water | place: Czech Republic | collected 2017-07-26 | depth 30m m
GCACGTACACAAGGCGATTCTGTTGAACGAAGAAGCTAAACCCGCCTTGCAGATTGCCAAGGGACAACAAGACGCCTTCGCAGCCTGACTCAGGAATCTCTACGTCGGCGCGCAAGGCATGTGATCGGTTGAAGAGCGGCGGCACAGCTTCTTCGGGAACCATCCCGGTACCAGGCCAGTAGGTTGCCAAGCTGCGGTGTGCCGCTGGCCCGAGCGGCCGGCCCAAGGTGAATTCCGAGAACGGTCGATTATCGAGCGGAAGCACCTGATACTTCTCGGCTTCTTCCCACCATGTCTCGATCATGCCGGCAAGACGTACTGGGTCCTGATCACTCAGATCGTTGCATTCGGCGGGGTCGTTGACCAGGTCGTAGAGCTCCCAGCTGACGTGATCTAAGCCGGGCTCGGCCGTGTGGATCGGGTGAAAGGAAACTGCTTTCCATCCATCCTGATAGAGCGCTTGGCAGCCAAACATCTCGAAGTATTGCGTGTGCCGATTACTTGGGGCATCTGGATCGGCGAGCGTGTGCGCAAAGCTGCTCCCCGCCATTGCGGTTTGCGTAACTCCGCTCAGTGTCTCGGGCGGGTCGATATCGAGTAGTTCGAGCAAGGTCGGAACCAGATCAATGGCATGGGTGTATTGAGTACGTACTTCGCCCACCGAGGCCAGACCGGCTGGCCAGGACACAATCAGCGGGTCTGCAACTCCGCCCTCGTGCACCTCTCGTTTCCACCTTCGAAACGGGGTGTTGCCGGCCACGGTCCAACCCCACGGATAGTTGTTGTGAAGCCGTGGCCCGCCTATCTCGTCGATCCGCTCAAGTGCCTCATCTAGTGGTCTCCCTACCAGATTCCACGGACGGGCGTCATTGACTGAGCCGTTCGGTCCACCCTCGGAGGAGGCCCCGTTGTCCGATAAGAGCAGCACCACGGTGTTGTCTAGATCACCTGTTTCCTCAAGGGCTTCAAGCAGGCGGCCGATCTGAGCGTCGGTATGGGATAGGTATGCCCCGAAAGCTTCCATAAATCTTGAGTACAACTGTTGCTCAGTATTTTCAAGCGAATCCCAGGCAGGAACCCAGTCCGGCCGAGGAGAGAGTTCTGTGTGAGCGGGGATGACTCCTAATTCGCGCTGCCGCTGCACAGTTTGCTCGCGTTCAACATCCCAGCCGTGATCGAATCGGCCTCGATAGTGATCCAACCAGGTTTGTGGGGCGTGATGGGGGGAGTGGCAGGCACCCGTTGCGAGGTACAAAAAGAAGGGTTTCTCGGCATCGACTGCGCGCAGGTCGAAGACATCCTCAATGGCATGATCCACCAAGTCTTCTGTGAGGTGGTATCCCTCTTTGATTGAGCGAGGCTGCTCTACAAAGTGGTTATCGTGCACAAGCCAAGGGGCGAACTGATGGGTTTCGCCTCCGTGGAATCCGTAGAACCGTTCAAACCCGCGGCCGAGCGGCCAAGAGGTTCTTGGCGCTGCTAGGTGCATGTCTTCATCGGGGGTGAGATGCCATTTACCGACGGCAAAAGTTGCATACCCGCGCTCCACGAGGATCTGTGACAAGAAGCCGTTGGACCGCGGGATGCGACCGGAATATCCGGGGAACCCTGTGGACAGATCGGTGATTCGACCCATCCCGTTTGAGTGGTGGTTTCTTCCTGTCAGCACACAGGACCGAGTCGGCGAGCACAGCCCAGTGGTATGGAAGTTGGAGTACCTCAATCCGTTGGAAGCAAGGCCGTCCATCACGGGGGTATCTATCTGAGAGCCAAAACAACCCAACTGTGCAAACCCAACATCGTCAAGAAGAAGGATGAGGACATTGGGTGCGTCGGGACTCGGCCGAACTGGCTCTGGCCAAGATGGAGTTGATTCCCAGAAATATCGGCCGATCGTGCCGTCGAACGGTTCGGAGTCCACGTTGAGCAAGGCTATCGGTCCGGAGCTTTAGGTGACGCCTGTGTCAGCTTTCTCGCCTTCGCCTTCCTCCTCTAGCTCTGGCATCACGCGAATCGGCTTCGGAACAGCCGACCTATGGCGCAGAGAACCGCTACAGTCCCGATGCTGACATGAACGTCAGTTAGGGGAATCTCGCAAGCACAAAATAGGGAGATCTGAGCAGCTATGGGCAGGTTATTTGAGGGAAAGGTAGCCGTCGTCACAGGCGCAGGACGCGGAATTGGTCGTGAGGAAGCACTCCTGCTTGCTAGCGAGGGGGCATCGGTAGTCGTCAATGACCTAGGTGGTTCAGCTGATGGTGCAACGGATTCCGAGGCTGCAGTTGTTGGGGCCGCGCAGGTTGTGGTGAATGAGATTGTTGCCGCCGGCGGCACGGCCGCGGCAAACACTGATGACATCTCGTCCTGGAGTGGTGCTGAGTCTCTGATCGACCAAGCAGTGCAGACTTACGGTGGACTTGATGTGGTTATCAACAATGCCGGAATCCTTCGTGACCGGATGAGCTTCAACATGTCCGAGGAGGACTGGGATTCAGTGATGGCTGTGCATCTGAAGGGTCACTTCTCCGTGGCCCGTCATGCGGCGGCCTATTGGAAACAGCGCAGCAAAACTACGGGCGAGCCCGTAGGAGCAGCAATCGTCAACACGGCATCAGAATCTGGTTTGTATGGCAATGCAGGCCAGGTCAACTATGCCGCTGCCAAGGCTGCCATTGCCTCGCTCACCATCGTGATGGCTCGCGAATGCGAGCGCATGGGAGTGAGAGTGAACGCCATTGCACCGGTCGCTCGAACTCGCCTGACCGAGGCAATTGCTGGCGACTACATGTTGCCGGATGAGTCTGGGTTTGATCGATTCAGCCCCGACAACGTCGCAGCAGTGACCTGCTGGCTGGCATCGGACTTGGCACAGGGAATTTCGGGACAAGTCATCAAGGTTCAGGGTGGACAGATCCAGTTGCTCGAAGGCTGGCGACCGTTAGTCGAGATCACCGACGACAAGACGTGGACCCTTGACTCAGTAGCGGCTCGCAGAGAAGAACTCTTTCCGACTGCAGCCGACGGAGTGGTTCCGCCTTTCTTCTTCGGCCCTCCACCCGCTGACCGTGAGCGCTACCCGCTGATGGATGTGGGTTGATCCGGTGCAACTGGCCTGGGGAGCAGAAGAAGAAGCATTTCGTGCCGAACTTGTTGCGTTCTTGGACGCTGAAGTTCCCGAGGAGATGAAGGGTGGACGGGACTGGATCGGTGATGAGTCACCCGAGATTCCTCAGTGGGCCAGTGAGTTCCAAGCCAAGTTGTTTGATAGCGGGTGGATGGTGCCGAGCTATCCGCCAGAGCTTGGTGGCCGCAATGCAACCCCGCTACAGACCCTGATATTTATGGAGGAACTGGCAAGCCGCGGAGTCTCACGGTCAGTCCATTTCGGCGGGTATGCAATCGTTGGCCCCAGCCTGTTGGAGTTCGGAAACGAGCAACAAAAGAGCATGGCGCCGTCCGCAATTCGGGGCGACACGGTGTGGTGTGTCGGCATGAGTGAACCAGATGCTGGGTCTGACTTAGCGAGTCTGCAAACCCGAGCTATTCCTGACGGGGACAGTTTTATTGTCACCGGGCAGAAGGTCTGGACGAGTTACGCGATGGTGGCCGAAAAATGTTTCTGCTACGTCCGTACCGATACCGGCGTTGCTAAGCACAAGGGAATCTCTGTGCTCATCATTGACATGGATTCTCCCGGTCTTGAGGTTCGGCCCTTGCGGCACCTAACTGGGGCGATCGAGTTTGCCGAAGTGTTCTTGAACGAGGTGGTCGTTCCTAAAGAGAACCTTGTAGGAGACCTCAATTCGGGCTGGCGAATAACGATGGGCTCTCTGGCACATGAGCGCGGTGCGCTCTGGGTGGAAAGCGTCTCGAGCGCACAGCGCGCGCTCGAGGGTCTTGTAGAGATCGCCCGTAGACAAGGCCTTGAAAACGATGGGGTAGTGCGCCGCAAGCTTGCTGAACTGTACGAGGAGGTGCATTCGCTTCGGGCCCTTGGCTACAAGGGGTTCGCCTCATTCGCCCAGGGGTCTTCTGCTCCAGAGCACTCGTTTATGAAGCTGGCAACCTCTGAACTTCGACAGCGTCTGTACGCCTTCGGCATGGAACTTCAAGGCCCGTATGCCGCAGTAGTTGACCCCGAGCTTGTTGAGGAGGGCGGCCGCTGGCAGCAGTCCTGGCAGATTTCGCTGGCCGCAACCATCGGAGGCGGAACCTCAGAGATTCAACGCAACGTTGTTGCAACCCGCGTGTTGGGCCTTCCCCGTGGTTGAGGTCCTGCCGAGAGAGTTCCGATTGAGAAGGGGGTTACCGTGGACTTCACGCTGAATGAGGAACAGGTGCTGCTTCGTGAGACGGCGCGGGCGATGTTTGGCAATGAATGCCCACCGAGCCTGATCCGAGATGCCTTCTACGATGTGACAAGTACGGGGCCAGAAGACGCGCGTACCTTCTTTGACCGGCACCTGCGCGACTGGGCTGCACTCGGAGATGCCCCAGTTGTCGATCTCTGCCTGTTTATGGAAGAAGCGGGTCGCGTTCTGGCACCTGGGCCAGGGTGGGTCAACACCTCCATGTTCTTACCGCTTCTCCGTTTGATTGAGCATCCCTTAGCCGACCAAGTGGCGGCGGGGGAGATGACAGGAACGGTGGCAGTCTGCGGGAGTGATGGTTATTGGGTACTCAGCGAAGATCCCGTGCGCAGCTTTGTGCCACACGCCAAGGAAGTAGATCTGGTTGCCGTTCTGAGCGCACAGAACACGGTGAGCTGTGTGCCGGCTACAGAGTTGAACCTTCAGGAAGTGGCAACACTTGATCGCTCCCGGCCGGTGTTTCAATTCGATGTTCCAGTTGGGTTAGATACAACCGGCGTAAGCGCAGAGGAACTTGCTGCTGTGCTGAACCGGGGCACGGTAGCGCTAGCCGCTGAACTCATTGGGGTGGGCCGATGGTTGATGGATGCAACCCTTGACTACGTACGCGAGCGGGTGCAGTTTGATCGCCCGGTGGGTTCCTTCCAAGGTCTGCAGTGGAAGCTGGTTGATGCCGCTCTCTTGCTTGAACGCGCTGATGCTGCGGTGTATTTCGCAGCAATGTGTTTGGATTCGGATGCCGCTGAGCAACATCACGCAGTGCATGTTGCGAAGGCGGCCGCTGGCGCTGCAGCGCGAAGGTGGGCCCGAGATGGCCTGCAAAGCCTGGGTGGGATTGGATTCACTTGGGAGCATGACCTTCATCTGAGATTGCGGCGCGCTCAGGCGAGCGAGCAGTTGCTCGGTAGCGCTAGCTGGCATCACGATCGACTAGCCGAGCTGATCTTCTCGACAGGCTGAGGCTTCGTCTAGGTCTTGAGAAACTGACGCTCGTGTCAGGTACACTTTGTCAAAGTCGGTTCGAGTAGAAGCACACACCGAGTACTAGGGGGTTCGCATGGCGCAAGAAGGACTGAAGTTCGATGAGGTTGCAGTGGGAGATGAGGGGCCCGTGATGAGTCACAAGCTCACCCGAATGGACCTCGTCATGTACGCGGGTGCCTCTGGCGATTTCAACCCGATGCATTCAGATGAGGTCAGCGCGCAAGCTGCCGGCATGCCGAGTGTGTTCGGCCACGGGATGTTCACTGCTGGTCTGCTCGCGACGGCGCTGACCAACTATGTCGGGGTAGGAAACCTCAAGTCCTACAAGGTTCGCTTTACCAAGCAGACCTGGCCCGATGAGGTGCTGACGACAAAGACTGTGGTCACTGCTTCTCGCGAAGAAAACGGTGAGCGGCTGGTCGACCTGGATTGTCAGGTCACCAATGCAGACGGCGAGATCAAAATCTCGGGCAGCGCAGTAGCAGTGGCGAGGTAGGCGCCATGGCTGTCTCTGTTCTGAATCAGCGTGAACGCCTTGGCATTAGCCCTGGGCAACTCTTTATTGACGGCAACTGGGTTCCGGCCTCAGGTGGCCAAACCTGGACCCATATCCATCCAGCAACTAATGAAGAGATCACCACCATCGCAGTGGCCGAGGCCGAGGATGTGGCTGCGGCAGTTACTGCGGCACGAACTGCATTCGATTCTGGACCTTGGGGTCGGATGGCTGCTCGGGAACGCAAGCGCATCCTTCAGCGGGTCTCGCAATTGATTGGCGAACAGGCCGAAGATCTTGCTCATCTGCAGACCATGGACAATGGCGTGCCAGTCTCATTCGGTGCGGTCTACCAACTCTCGGGCGAGATCTTGGCCGACATCTTTGACTACCAAGCTGGATGGGTGGATCGCATTAGCGGAGAGACACTGCCCTCGTATCTGAACAACGACTGGTTCCCCATGACAGTGCGTGAGCCTGTGGGGGTCGTAGCTGCGATCATTCCGTGGAATGCCCCGCTGATGTTGTTTGGTCAAAAGGTCGCACCAGCACTTGCTGCCGGCTGCACCGTGGTACTCAAACCATCCGAGTGGGCCTCGCTCACCTCCATTCGCCTTGCCGGGCTTCTAGCCGAGGCGGGTATTCCTGATGGTGTGTTCAACCTAGTGACTGGCCCACCCGAGCCCACTGGCGAGGCACTCATCACTGATCCTCGTGTAGACAAAATCTCCTTTACTGGTTCCCGCGCTGTTGGCTCTCGCATGCTGCATGCAGCAGCTGACCGGGTGGCTCGAGTCAGCTTGGAACTTGGTGGCAAGAGTCCCAACATTGTCTTTCCTGATGTCGACCTCGACGCAGTGGCAGCTATGGCGATGGGGATGGTCTCTATGGGACTGTCAGGCCAGGGCTGTGTGTGTCATACGCGCCTGCTCGTACATGAGTCGATTCACGATCCACTTGTAGAACGTGCCGCAGCGATGGCTGCCATGACAACCTTTGGTGACCCGTATGACCCTGCTACTACTTCGTCAGCGCTGATCAATGAGCGGCAACTCAACAAGGTGATGGGCCTGATTGCCTCTGCCCAAGAAGAGGGAGCCGAGTTGATCACCGGCGGGGATCGCCCGGCCGGTGACCTTGCGTCCGGAAACTTCGTCAACCCGACGCTGTTTGCAGGAGTCACCAATCAGATGCGTATCGCCCGAGAAGAAGTTTTTGGTCCCGTGCTCGCAGTCATCCCATTCCGTGACGAAGCCCATGCAATTGAGTTGGCAAACGACACCGACTACGGCCTTGGTGCGTCAGTGCATACTGCTGACTCTTCAAGGGCCATGCGGGTTGCACGGTCCATTCGTGCTGGCACCTTCGGCGTGAACGGTTACACAGTGCTACCAAACGCTCCCTTCGGTGGCTTCAAAGCCTCGGGTATGGGGCGCGAAGGTGGCCACGAAGGAATCGATGAGTTCTTAGAGACCAAGACCATCATGATGAATCTTGGCGACTCTCCCTTCTGAGCTGCCCTCGCAGCAGCCCAGTTTCTACTGCAGTGAGCAATCAGAAGGGGGCAACCTGGTGAGCGATGCAAGAGTGAGCGATGCAGGGGTGACCGATGCAGGACATGAGCAGCCTTTGAAGCTTGGCATCGTGACGCCAGTACTTTCGATGAACCCCCGGGTTGGTCAACCCTGGGAACTCACCGCTACCCCCGAGGACATTCGAGTCATTGCTCAGGAAGCAGATCGGCTGGGGTTTCACCACCTGACGTGTTCCGAGCACGTGGCTGTTCCTTCTCAGGCAGTCTCAGCTACGGGTCAAGCACGAGGAACGCGGTACTACGACCCTGCAGTCACGCTCAGTTGGATGGCCGCCGTGACCTCGCGGATTGCTCTAGCAACCCATGTTCTGGTTGGTGCGTACCACCATCCGCTCCAGGTGGCGAAGACCTACGGCACCCTTGACGTACTCTCGGGTGGGCGAGTGATTCTTGGTGTCGGAGTGGGCTCTCTGCAGGAGGAGTTCGAACTGCTGGACGTACCGTTCGCTGATCGCGGTGCTCGAACAGATGACTTTCTGAGCGGTCTTCGCGCAGCTTGGGGAGTGGCAGAGCCAGAGTACGACGGGGCGTTCTTCCGCTTCTCTGGTCTTATAGTTGATCCCTGCGCACTGACTACTGATCCGACCATCTGGATCGGGGGTCGGACTGCTCGTTCGCTCCGACGTGCCTGCGAACTAGGCAGCGGCTGGGTCCCGTTTGGATTGAATGATCAGCAACTGTCTGGCCTGCTGACGGAACTCAGGAACTCGCAGTTCTGGGAGGAGCGCGACCTGCCTTTCGATGTCGTGCTCGGGGCAGAGGAACTTGACCCTGTCAACGATCCTCATCGCAGTTTGGACCGTCTTCGCTCGCTGCAGGAACTCGGCGCAACTCACGTGAACCTGCGCATGCTCCAGAACTCGTTGCCTCAGTTCGTTGAGCAGCTCGAGGCAGTTGCTTCATTGGGAATTTTACCTTCAATCGATCCAACGGAAAGTTGAACTCATGACTGAAGATGCAGCAGTGGCTTCTGATACTGAACGCTTGGCAAGCGCCTTCGAAGGTTGGCTGGACGCGCAGCGAGCGGCAGTGGACTGGATGTTGGCGGCTCCGGTTCCTCATACTGCACAAGATTTAGCAGAGGGGTATCGCTGGGCAACTCGGTTGGCTTCACTGGCACAGGAGTGGTTCATCGAGAAGAACGACGCATTACACCCAGAGCTTTTTGTCTCGCAGACTCCCTTTCGAAAGCTGATGGTGGATAACCCTGATGTGACCTATTGGTTCTGCGCACTTGACTCATCGCAGACGTACCACATGACGGGAACACGAGGAGAGGCCCCCTACGTGGGCCTTACCTTTGGCACTCCGGTTGGCAAGGGGCCGATGGGGGGTCGGACCGGGACGCTCTCGCAGGTGCATCTAGATAGCTTTGAACTCGGCAGCGATGGTGAGGTTGATATCTGGCTCTCTGCTGTGCGCCCCGAGGGAGTTCGAAACTGGATTCAACTAGAGCCAGACTGCGGTCAAGTCGCTATTCGTGAGACCTTTCATGACAAGCAAACTCAGCGACCATCACAGTTAAGAATCCAACTCGTGGGCGAGGTGCCCCCTCCTCGTTGCACTGCAAGTGAGTTTGCGCCGCAACTTGAATTCGCCGCGATGTTTTTGTCCTTTGTTGGTCACGCTTGCGCCGAGATTTGGTCTGGGGCCGAGGCAAATCTGAATCACTTTGGCGGAAAAAGCGGTGCTGAGCATGTCGAAGATCAGGACTCTGAGCTTCAGAGTCACTCCGATGCCGACATGACCTATCACGGCGGCCTGTTCCGCTTGGCGGAAGGTGAGGCGCTCGAGGTGACCGTGCAGGCGCCTGAATTACCCTTCACGTATTGGGGTCTCACCGTGACCAATCCGTGGATGGAGTCCTACGACTCCCGCTACTCAACCACTTGCCTGAATGATCAGAATGCGCAGCGGAGCGAGGATGGCTCCTGGCGGCTAGTGATTGCTGCCGAGGACCCTGGTGCGGCGAATTGGATTGATACTGGTGGCCGCACCGAGGGCTACATGCTTGTGCGTTGGGTGCTCGCAGAGAATCCGCCTCATCCGACAGCTCGAATCATTCAGCTCTAAACCTCGGAGATAACTCCGAACCGTTCTTGATAGGGGGCGAGGCGCTCCCGATTCTCGGCAAGGTTCAGGCCAGTATCTTCGAACCGATATGCGTGAGCATTTGACCTGTCGGTGTGTCTGGCAGCGATATAGCTTCGAACTCGTTCTAGGTATTCTTCGGTGAGTTCCAAGTCCCAGTTGGAGTACAAAGCCGTAATCACCGCAATGGGGTCAGCGATCAGATCCTGATAGATCACGTCAGAGATTTGGTCTTCTGGCAGCGAGGCAGAGTCTCGTACAGCAGTGACCTCATCCATCAGGTAGCCGAGACCGAACCCGAGCAGCTCGGCGATTCCACTGTGGTCGACATGATCAGAGTGCATCCAGTGAAGCGTGGCCATGAGGTCTGCTAGTGATCCAATGACGCGAAGTGGGTCGCGATGAGTGATGACAACTCGGGCATCTGGATATTCCTGGAATAGCAATGGGAGCGAGGACAAGTGCGAAGGCGCTTTCAGTACCCACCGGCCGGGATGAGCAGAACTGAGGGTTGTGAGCATCTTGCGGTGCCAGGAATACTCGGGGGCGTGATCAAGGCCTGATCTTGAAATCATGTAGCTCGGCACGTTGTAGAGACCAGTGAACATATCGCTCGAGAATTGATGTGCGAAAGCAAAGATGCATTCGGTCGGCAAGAAACCCCGGTTCTCGTGCATCGAGGTAAACGCCGGGACCATCTCATCCATCACCGTGATCTCATCATCAGCACGCGAAATACGAGGGTCGGTTTCGTACGAGCCGGCTTGGGGTGGCGGCACTGAGTACATCAACTCCCAGAGTTGTGGGGACCGCACGCCGTCATCGAGGGCGAGCAACTCATGCAACAAGGTGGTCCCGGACCTGCCAAGGCCGGTCACAAAAATCGGTTTCTCGACCGTGCCGGTAAGCAGCGTTGGTGATTCTTTCCAGAGCTCAACCAGTCGCAGTCGGTTTGTAAGAATGCGGTCAATTTCGGTTCGCGCCCGCAGCCTGCCTGGTAAGTGCAGTTGTGCCTCATTCTGCATTGATTCCAGGAGCCAGCGATAGGGGACTTGAAACCAGTCATCCCCAAAATCCTGCAGTCCTGTTGCTGACTGTGCGCCAACAAGGAGTTCCTCGGGGTCGAGTGAGATCATCGCGGCGCCATCATCGCCAAGGGATTGGCCAACCTGTACGAGTTTGTCGACCCAAGCCGAACGTGGTGGTGGAGTCCAGTTCATACTGGTATTCTGCCAGAAAACCTGACACGGGCGTCAGGTTCTTGGAAAGGCATCAAACGTGACTATTCATGTGGAACGAAACCCAGTGCTTGGCGGGTCCGCAATTGAACACGCGATGCTGATCACGATCGACCGACCCGAGTCACGCAACTCCCTTGATATGTTCCATTTTCGCGATCTCGCAGCCGCCTGGCGAGAGTTTCGTTACGAGGAGGACCTTTGGGTTGCGATTATCACGGGGGTGCCCGGAAACTTCATGTCCGGCGCTGACCTCAAGACGTACATCCCGCAGGTCACGGCGCTCTCCGAGCAGATCGCCAAGGGGGAGGTCACTGAGATCGATGGATGCAAGCTTGAAGACGGGACCCGAGCAGTTCTGAGAAATGCCAAGATCTACAAGCCGATCATTGCGGCGATCGATGGCCCCTGTGTTGCTGGGGGCATGGAGATGTTGGGCGGCACAGATATTCGCCTTGCGACTCCAGGTGCAACCTTCGGTGTGATGGAACCAAAGCGAGGGCTCTTTGCAGGAGGCGGAACCACAGCGCGCCTGCCGCGGCAACTGAATTTCCCGGCTGCCATGGAGTTTCTCCTGACTGCTGAAGCATTTTCTGCTGAGCATGCCATGGAGCTTGGGCTACTCAACGAGATTGTCTCGCCACCAGATCTTCTGCCTCGAGCGGGAATGTGGGCCCGTCGGATCCTGGCAAATGCACCGCTGGCCGTTCAGGCCACCAAGGAGTCGGTCATTCGCGGATTGAACGGCACACTCAGCGATGCGTATCAGGTGGAACAGGAACTCTCCACCAAGATCTTCTCAACAGCGGATGCCAAAGAGGGGCCGCTGGCTTTCAAAGAGAAGCGCGAGCCCAACTGGAAGGGCGAGTGACCAGTCCCGCAGGTAGAGCGATCGGTCCAGCTAGTCGAGAGCTCGGTCCACTTCGGTGAGCATCGACCCCCGCTCCCCGTGCATCATTGGCGTTGCTCAGCGCACCTGGCATCTCGCCGGAGAGGAGCAGGCACCCGAGCCGCTCCTGATGGCTGCAGAAGTCCTGCGCTTGGCTGCAGCCGACGCCAACGCCACTGCTGATCCCCTAGCGGCAGTACAAAATCTTGACCTGGTGTACTGCATGTCCTGGCCCTACGACGACCCTGCTGCTCGGCTAGCAGCCGAGCTTGGGATAACACCGCAACGGCTTGCCTACTCAGGAATCGGCGGCACTGTTCCGCAACAACTGCTCTCTGCTGCTGCAGCACAGATTTCGGCTGGGCAACTCGAGGTTGCGGCCGTGGTCGGAGCAGAAGCGCTGGATACAAAGAGGCGTCTGAAGCGTGCTGGAGAGAGGCCGAACTGGTCGTATCGAGATCCGAACCCTGGGGGGATTCCCTTTGAAGCGCCGTTCCACCCAAGCGAAATTGCCCATGAGGTGTTTCAAGCTTGGCTGACGTTTGCTGCACGAGATATTGCGCGCCGAGCTCGACTCGGTCTGGAGCCGGAGCTGTATCGCCGCCAGATAGGCGAACTCTTTGCCCCTATGACTCACACAGCGGCAAACAATCCCAACGCGTGGTTTCCACAGGTTCGCTCCGCAGCAGACCTAGTTGATGTGACAGCAGAGAATCGACTGGTGGGGTACCCCTACACAAAGCGGACTGTGGCCTTTATGGATGTGGACATGTCTGCAGCTGTGATCATCGCTAGCCACGAAGCGGCTGACCGCCTAGGAGTCCCTCAAGATCGTCGCGTGTATCTGCGTGGCTCCTCCTATGCGACTGACGCGGTGTATCTCGCAGAGCATCCGGACTTGTCTCGTTCAGAGGCGATGAGTACAGCCTTTGGTTCTGCTCTACAGCAAGCCGATGTGAGCATCGAAAAAATCGATCACCTCGACCTGTACTCCTGCTTTGCTTCTTCGGTTCACTTTGCGGCTGATGCCCTTGGAATAGATCTAGTGAGTGCAGACCGCTCGCTGACTGTGACAGGCGGCCTGCCCTATGCGGGAGGTCCTGCAAGTAACTACCTGTCTCACTCAATTGCTGCGATGGTTGATGTGTTACGCACAGACCCTGGCTCATTCGGGTTGGTATCTGGGGTGGGCATGCACATGACCAAGCACATCGCTGCGGTGTACTGCACTGAGCCTTCCTCGGCTGCAGGTGAGCCAGCAGTAGAGCCAGCAGGGCCGCAGGCTGCGCAGGCTGCGCCGACTGCGCTTCCACTCGTCGATAGCTATTCAGGCCCTGCCACAATTGCGACCTATTCGGTGGTGCACGGCAGAGATGGATCTGCTCAGTGGGGTCTACTCGTGGTGGATCTGCCTCAGGGTGCCGGCCGAGCGTATGGTCGGGTTGAAGAGGCTGGCTTTCTAGCTCGATTAGAGGCCGAAGAGATGGTCGGTGCCGAGGTTCGTATGACAGCTCAGAACGACCGAAATCTTGCTACGAGCGCGTAGGGCAGCGAAGGCAGCGCGGTGATGGTAATCTGACGCTCGTGTCAGTTACCGGCCCCAGATTTGACCTCCCCACCATTGAGCCAGAGTCCGAGCCTTATTGGTCTGCCCTCAGAGAAGGACGGCTCCTGCTCAAGTTGTGTGCAAGCTGTTCTCAGTACCATTCCTACCCTCGACCGTTTTGCCCCTTTTGCTGGAGCGAGGATGTGAGTTGGGTTGAAGCCGGCGGGGGAGCGGTGTTGTACTCGCACTCGGTGGTCTACCGAAATGACCTGCCGCCATTCGGGGAACAAGTTCCGTATATCGCTGCGATGGTGGACCTAGACGAAGGTCCCCGAATGATGACTCGAGTAGTGGACTGCGCTCCCGATCAGCTGAGCATCGGCATGAGGCTGAGCTTTCGCACCGAGGCCGTCACGGATGAAGTCACGATGGCAGTATTTGCTCCCGAACTTCTCTGAGCCAGAACTGATTTAGGCAGAACCCAGGATCATCGTGCCATTGGCGCAGAACCAGCCGCCGGTGCCCGAGACGCAGGCCAGTTCGGCTGCAGCCACTTGCCGCTCCGGTGTGCCGGCAGCGGCGTAATCCCCTCGTAGCTGACGAGTGGCTTCCACTATCAGAAACAGCCCGCGCATCCCTGGGTGACAGGCAGAGAGCCCACCGCCATCGGGGTTTGTGGGTAACGCGCCTCCGATGCGGAGCTTGCCATCTTCAACAAATGACCCGCCCTCGCCTTTGGCGCAGAATCCCAAATCTTCGAGCGTCTCAAGCACCATGAAGGTGAATGCGTCATAGATGCAGCACAGGTCGATGTCTGCAGGAGTCACACCTGCGCGAGCAAACGCGTCGGCCCCCGCTTTGGCTGCTGGGCCAACACAGAAGTCATCCCATTCCGACATGGAACTGTGCGAGGCATGCTGGCCTGAGCCCAGTACCCAGACTGGATCAGTCTTGCAATCATCCACGCGATCCTCAGCAGCAAACACAACTGCGCAGCCACCGTCTGAGCGGATACAGCACTGAAGTTTGGTGAACGGGTCGGCAATCATTGGACCATCGAGTACTTCCTCGATCGTGATTGGCTCGCGGTAGTAGGCATCTGGATTGAAGCCGGCGTTATAACGGTGCGAGACCGCTATTTCGGCTAGCTGCTCCATCGTGGTTCCGTACTCGTAGCGGTGGCGGTTCGTTGCCATGCCGTACTTTGCAATCAGGGTGTGGCCGTAGGGGACCTCATATTGAATCGGTCCTCGGGCGCCAAAGCTCAGGTTTGCTGTGCGGCGGCCCTTTTTGAGATCGGCTCGAGTCGTTGATCCATAGGACAGCACAATCACATCGGCATGGCCGTTGCTAATGGCATCAACTGCATGGGCCGCCATGACCTCCCAGGTTCCCCCACCAATCCCAGTGGAGTCGAACCAAGTCGGCCGTAATCCGAGGTATTCAGCTACCTCGATTGGTGGCAGCGTGCCAGTTCCATGCGAGGCAAACCCATCTATGTCTTCCTTTTTTAGCCCTGCATCTGCAATGGCTCCCCGCACAGCTTGGGCATGCAAATGAAACGGGGTGAGTTCATCTACGCGTCCTGTGTCGGACAACGCGACTCCCACTATTGCTACTCGACGCGACATGTCAACACACTACCTGACAGCAGCCCTAACTGACACCAGCGTCAGTGGAGTAATGGCACGACACCTTGCATCCACGCAGTCATTGAGTCATAAGAAGGTGCATCCCGAAACCACAGAATGAATTCGGAGCAACCGGCATCGATAAAGGCTTGGGCCTTTTCTGCAACCTGCTCTACCGTGCCCACAAAGTTGTCTCGCAGGTACTCCTCATGGTCCGTAGCACCCCAAAGATGGCCCCCATCTTTGGTCTCGAGCCACTGATCAAGCTCGGCTTGTGAGTTGACTATGAGACAGTCTGGCCCGTGAGTGCGAATGATTGACTCAGGGTCTCGTCCGATGTCTTCGCAGTATCCGTCAAGCAGGCTCGACTTATGAATGTATGAGTCCAGCCCTACCTGCCAGTTGGTCATATCTGCATGACGAGCGGCGATCCGCAGTGTCACTTTTTCGCCGCCACCGCCCACCAAGATCGGCGGCCTAGGGGAACGAAGCGGTTGTGGTTCGCAGTAGGCACCATCAAGTTGAATGTGTTGTCCCTCGTAGCTGACCACCTCCTCTGACCAGAGTTGTGGAATCACCTCAAGGGCCTCGTTGAGCAGAGCCAAGCGGTCCCGATTCGAGGGGTACTCGTATCCATAGGCCTCATACTCACGCTCAAACCAGCCGGCGCCGATTCCAAGGATGAGTCGACCATTCGACATCACGTCTACGCAGGCGGCCTCTTTAGCTAGCAGTCCCACATTGCGGTATCCCACGCAGGTGACGAGTTGCCCGAGCTCTGCCTTCTCGGTTACCTGTGACAGCGCCGCCAGCATCGTGAATGCCTCAAAACAGTGAGTTCGCTCACGGCGAGGAACCGTCTCTACATGGTCATAGACCCAGAGGTGGTCGTATCCGAGTTCCTCGGCATGCTGGGCCCAGCTGACCGAGGTCAGCCAAGCCTGACGAGGATCGATGCCGGTGTACTCAAGCTTCCATCCCTGAGGGACAAATGCTCCGTGTCTGATCGGATGACTCGACATGTTATGCAAACTCCCAGTATTGAACTTCAACCATCATTGGCAATAAGAATCGAACGTAGAACGAGTGAATTTTCAGTACCTCAAAGTCGTCTACTGCGGGCTCGATGACATCGACTCGACTGTCACGCTCCGCCCAACTAGCCACGCGAGACCAGGCTGAGTCCAGATCGGCTCGGGATTGCACCGAGACGCCGAAATGATCAAGTCGGGGACACGCCATAGGCTCTTCGTCTGCGTGAAGAAATACGAACTGATCCCAGTGGCCAACTGCAAGCACCATTCTGGTTCGATCAAGAGTCTCGGTAGGCAGCTCGTTCCAGCCGAAACACTCGCCGTAAAAAGCAAGAATTTCAGCTCGGCCTTCTGCGCTCAGGGCGTCAGCAGGGAGAGATAACCCGATGTGGTTCAGCCGAGGTATGCCAGCTGGAAAGAGCTGCTGCGCGTCAGTTTGGCTGCTTGTACTTTGGCTGTCGGTGGTCTGGTTGTCGGTTTGATCAGTCATTCTCTAACTCCTCCTGGTGTGATCATTACTTTTCCGGAATGTTCGCCCCGAACAAGTTTGTCCACGGCTTCTGCAACGCCAGTGAGGTCGTATTCGGCCTGATCTATGAGCAGATCTGTACGCAGAGAACCGCTTCTCAATAGTTCGAGTGCCGTCTCAAACCCGTCGGCGTCATAGATGAACGCTCCGCATACCGTCAGCTCCAAGAGGATCATGCGATTTGGATCAAACCTAGGGCGGTCGATTCCAGTGCCAACTAACACGAGCACCCCGCCCCGCCGCAACTGCTGAAACCCGGATTCCATTGCATTGCGACGCCCCGAGCATTCGAACACCACATGCACGGCATTCTCGGCGAGCGTATCTACTTGGCTCATGTCGAAGCTCGGCAAGTCCTCGGGCCGCATCACGGCGGTAGCGCCAAGGCCGCGGGCTAGTTCTTGGCGTTGCTCGGCTGGCTCCACCACAGTCACCTGATGGCCATCTCGTATGAGCACTGCTGCAATGAGGGCACCGATTGGCCCGGCACCAAAGACAATTGCGCTATTCCCTTGTTCAATTCCGGAGCGCGTGATTGCGTGCAGTGCCACAGCTAATGGCTCGGCAAGAGCGGCCTCGCGAAGCCCGAGCCCATCTGGTATGTGCAACAAAGTAGTGGCATCGGCCAGGACATGAGTCGCAAAGGCGCCGTCGAAATGGCCCGTGGTTGGCTCGCGATCCTCGCATTGCGAGGGCTTTTTAGCCACGCAAGCGGCGCAGACTCCGCACGTTGGCGAATCGACACCGATGACTCGATCCCCAGGTTTGAACGCAACCGCAGCGTCACCCACAGAGCGAACGATTCCGCTCCACTCATGGCCCAACACGTCTCCTGATTGTCCCCACCCCTCGTCAATCAGGTGAAGGTCGCTTCCACAGATTCCACAGTGACTGACCTCGACGACCACTTGAGCGGGGGTGGGCTCCGCTAGTGGTCGCTGCTCGATGGTGACCACACGCTGTGATTGGTACACCGCTGCGGGGATCGACTCGGGAACTGGGCTCGGTTCGGTGGTCATTATGAGTCGTCCTTCGGTGGTGAGTTCTTGGGTAGTGACTCTGAAAGGAGCGAGGCGGATCTTCGGTCCAGCTCGATTGGTGGACCCCGAAAGGTGACCTCTCCCTGACGTAACAGCAGCACCTCATCAGATAAGGCCAGCGCATAATCCATGTGTTGTTCCACGATGAGAAGGGCGCAGCCAGCGGCCTTGATTCTTTCAAGAATTCGGTAGACCTCGGTGGTGATCATCGGGGCTAACCCCAATGAGAGCTCGTCTGCAATCAGAAGGGCGGGTCGCAGAATCATGACTCGTGCCAGCGTCAAAATTCGTTGCTCGCCCCCCGAGAGAGTGCCAGCGAGCTGCGTGCGCCGTTCCTTCAGGCGAGGAAACATCTCGTACGCCTCATCGAGTGCAGCCCCAACACCCTTGCGGCCGAGCGCCTCTCGGAAGGCGAGTTCCAGATTCTCTTGCACCGTCAAAGTCGCAAAGACAGCTCGCCCTTCTGGGGCGTGAGCGATCCCTGCCTCAGCGAACTCGTGGGGGGCCTTGCCGGACATGTCCACGCCCTTGACCAGCACCCGACCCGCAGAAGGAGCAACGAGTCCGCTCGCTACTCGTGCGACTGTTGACTTGCCGGCACCGTTAGGGCCGATCAAGGCTGTTGCAGTTCCCTCAGCGACCTCGAAGGAAATTCCAAATAGGGCGCGGAAGGGGCCGTAGCCAGCCTCGAGATTCTCGCAGCTCAACACAGGAGTGCTCATGTGGCTACTCCAAGGTAGGCAGCGCGAACGACCTCGTCCTCGAGCACATCCATGGTGTTGCCACTTGCAATCAAGCTTCCGTAGTCGAGCACATAGATGCGAGTTGCTAGGCGCTGCACCATCGGAACGTCGTGCTCAATGAGCACTACGGCTGTGCCGTGTTCTCGTTGCACTGTCTCTAGGGCCAGGCTCATCTCTTCGGTTTCGTTGCGGTCTAGGCCAGAGGAGGGTTCATCAAGGAAGAGGAGTCGCGGCTCGCACATCAGGGCGCGTCCCAGTTCTACGAGCCGGCCCTTGCCTAACGAGAGCGAGTCTGCGGAGCGGTCCTCGACGTCATCGAGTCCGAGCAGGTCAAGTACTGCTTGGCAACGGGCATACTCCTCTTCGGTCGGCTTGGAGGATCGAAAGAGATCAGACCAGAGCCCACCGCGTCCTGAGCGGGCACGTTCAGCCACCATCAAATGATCGCGAACAGTCATGCCACCAAACAGTTCGATTCGCTGGAAGGTTCGGGCGATTCCCAGACGGGAACGTTGAGTCGGGCCTAGGGACTCGAGGCGCTGCCCATCGAACGTCACCGTCCCCCGGTCTGCTCGCAGTACTCCGCTCAAGCAGTTGAATAAGGTGCTCTTTCCTGCACCGTTCGGACCAATCACAGCCACTGTCTCGCCTGCGCCAACCTGAATCGAGACGTCGGCAAGGGCCATGAGCCCAGCAAAGCGTTTGCTGATACCGGAGGCCTGAAGAAGCGGTGCCGGCTGTTCGTTTGGATGTTCGGTCGAGTCTGTTGTCGGGGTCATCAGGCAGATACCTGTGGCGCATCCACGCTGCTGGATGCGTCGACTTTCGCCTTACGCCGTTCAGTCCAACGCAGTAGTGCTGTGACCGAGGAGTTTGTCTGCGCCTCAATAATCCCCTCAGGGTGCTTGGCATAGGTAAAGGCACCGATCCCGAACAGGATGAATGACACCGGTAAGGCCCAATTGGGTTGAACAAGACCTAGAAGGTTTTGAATCCATTCGGGAGCCTGCGGGTGGGCTTCTAGATAGTTCTCTGGCCAAGAAAAGGCCCGGTTCAACAGGGCAGGCAATAAGAAGAACATGAGCCCGGAGAACACGGCCGCTTGGATGCTTCGTGCGCCCGCTGAGATGACTAGGGCAACCCATACCAGACCGACCACATAGGGGAAACTGGCCTGATAGTTCGCGTGTCCCGCGAATGATGCGAGCAGGCCTCCGCCAAATCCGGCGATTCCGGCAGCCAGAGTAAAGGCAATGATTCGGGAGCGACCTCCGCTAATCCCGATTGAGTTCGCGGCTGTTGGGCTGCTCTGAATGGCTTGCAGAAATCTTCCGGTTGTTCCTTGCCGCACTCGAATAACGGCTAGTGCGATCACAGTCAGGCAGAGCGCCGCAAACAGCAGAAAGTATCGGTCGTCGGCTAGGTCCCACGGTCCGATCACTGGCCGAGGCACTGCAAGTGGGACTGAGCCTCCGCTCACCCAAGACAGCGGCACCAGAATGCTTTCGAACATCAGAGCGAAAGCCAGTGTTGCCAAAGCCAAGTAGACGCCATCGAGGCGGACCACCGGAATGGCGAGCAGAGCCCCAAACATGGCGGCCACTGCGGCCCCGATCAACATGGCCAACAGAACCGGAAGTCCAGTTGCTGTGACCACTTGAGCGGTGGTGAACGCCCCGATAGCAGCTAGCGCTGCCTGTGCTAATGACAACATTCCGCCGATCCCAGTGACCACGGTCAATGACAGCATGATGACGGCAAGGACTACCCCAGCGATCACCGTTGCGAGCCAAAACCCATCCAGCAGAAACCACGAGACAAGCAATCCAAACATCGTGGCAACAACCCCGACTGTGCGAGACGAGATGCTCATCCACCTTGGCCGACTGACTGCCACGGGGACTGGCAACGGTGGGTCCACAGTTGCGAGTGGGTCAGCGACCTCTGGGGTTGAGCGAAGTCCGGGTCGAAAGATGAGGAGCGCAAACAGCACCAGAAACGGCAGTCCTGGCCTCAAGCCCGTTGCTAGGACACTGTTTGTCGGCAGCGATCCTGCAAGCACAGCCTGCAACATCCCCAAGCCAATTGCGCCGATAAAAGTCAGCGGAATGCTGCTCAACCCACCTACCACGGTTGCTGCAAGGGCCGCTACGAGAAGTGTGAACAGGTCGATCGGATTGAGCGAGGCGAAGAGAGGTGCGACGAGTACACCGGCAAGTCCAGCCATCATGGATGAGAGCATCCAAGATGCCATCGAGATTCGCTCAGCATTCACGCCGTTGAGTTCTGCAAGTCGCGGGCTCTCCACTACCGCCCGCATCCGAAGTCCCAGATTGGTATACCGGAACAACACGGTGAGGCCCAGAACCACAACCAACGTGGAGACGATGGTTGCGACTTGTCCCGCATCAAAAACAAATCGGCTGCCCTGAGGCCAAAGCCATTCGTCTGTGCGGCGGACGTACCACAATGGCGGAGGGTTCGACTTGGCATCTGACCCGAAGAACAGTTTGACAACCTCTGGGATTGCGATGAGTAGACCCAAAGATGTCACCATCTTGGCTAGGGATCCCGCACCTCGGAGGTGTCGGAAGAGCACTCGTTCCAAGAGCAGCCCTAGCGCCGGCCCCACAATCACAATCGCTACAAAAGCTGACCAGAACAGCGGCCATTCCTGCTCTTTTCTGAGCACATAGAAAACCGCTGCGCTTGTGTAGGCCTGAGCAGCAAATGCCAGGTTAAACACCCCAGAGGTTTTGTAGGTCAGCACCAAGCCAACTGCAAGCAGGGCAAATACGCACCCCGTCGGGATGCCCCTGACTGCGTATTCCAGCAGGTCGACCACGGGTGACTACTGAGCCGTGGGGGTGAGTACGCCTGTATTCAAAGCGAAGCAGGAGAAGGGTTTGCCCTTTGCAATGGTGACGGGGACGAACTCTGAGTCCTTCACAATCAGAACGGCTCCACATGTGGTTTCACCGCGCTTGTTGTGCTCGTTTGACCAATCGATTGAACTCAGCAGGCCGTCAGCGGTGTAATCGGTGAGTTCGTTGATCGAGGAGACAACCTTCTGCTGATCAAAGTTTGGCCCTGCTTTTCGCAGGCCAGTAACAAAGAGATCTGCGTTCAGCCAACCCACCAAACTGTTTTCACTGATTCGTCCGTTAGTGGCTTCCATCCACTTCAGGTAGTTTTTCAGGCCCTTTGGCTGAGGCGTGCTTTCGAAGGGAGCAAAAGAGGTCCAGGCGTAGGAACCCTCAAACAGGTCTCCGAACTCGTCTAAGAAGGCTTGGTCATACGCGTCAGGCAGAAACTGAATGGCCTCAACGGCTTGCTTTTTAAGTTCCTTGCCCAGCGTGACAACTGCGTTGGTATCCATGCAGGTGACCACCATGTCCACCCCGGCATCTTTCATCTTTGACACTTGCACGGAGAGATCGGTAATCCCGTAGCTCAGAGAATGATCCGAGAACACCACTTCTGCGTCGGCTTCTTCGCCGTAGATGTCAAAGGTTTTCTCCCAACCCTCGGCGCATTCGGTGGACTGAGGAACGTTGTAAGCGAGTACGCCGATCTTGTGGCTGTCAGAGATCTTGGCTACGTAGGCAACCTGTGGTTGCTCGCAGCCGAGGCAGAGGTATGACCCTGCCTGGCCAAAAAGGTTCAACTTAGGTACCTCTGTGGTGCCTTGCCATTCAGGGTTGATCGTCCAGCCAAAGGTAGGAATCCCGGCCTCAACGAGTCGGTCAGCACCGGTGAACAACAACGTGGTCATGGGAAGCGCAGCAAAGACGTTGTCTTGTTCGAGCAGGCCTTGTACTTCGGCATCATTGTTGCTGAGTTGGTCATCTCGTTCTGAGGCCATGGTGAGGTCGCGGCCGTAGATGCCGCCTTCCGAGTTCACCATGGCGAAATATGCTTTCACGCCATCAAATGATTCGCCGTACTTTCCGCCGAGTGGATTGGTCGTCGATGCGACGCCCCCAACCCGAATCTCGTCCGCCGTCACCCCAGGAGCAGTGACTGCCACCTGGGTAGCGGAGCTATCCCCGCCTTTGGAAGCAGAAGTGGTTGTCGTCCCTTCCGAAGTTGAATTGCTGCAGGCTGCAGCCAGTAGAGAAACGAATATCGCAGAGACCAAAATTCTGGATCGCATGAAACCCCCCGGTATCAGATGACGAAACATGACACTAGCGTCAGTTACCGGCTCATGCGGGTTCGATCTCTAAATTTGTGTTCCAAAAAATGCATCCAGCATGATGTCGGCCAATGTGCGGGCAAGTTGCTCGACCTCTTCATCCACTTGACCCGTGACGGAGAAATAGTTCACTCGCTCGACCATTGCCAGCAACGCCAGTGAGGCTATCCGCGGATCAAAGTCTTTGCGCTTGCGAATCTTTACTTTGGCCGTCAGAGCGTCAGCGACTGTTCCCAGCACATCCTCTGCGGTGGACATCCCGCCGCGCTCTGCTTCGGTCCAACTGCGGATGAGGGGGCCGTACTTGGAATAGAGCTCAATAAAGGACACCAACCACAACTCAAGGTCGGTGCGGCTTTCTGTGGTCGGGCGAATTGTTGGGAGTGAATCTGTCAGAGAACTGAGCTCGGTAGCCACCTCAGCCACGAGTTGCTCAAACAGGTCATCCTTGGAACTGAAGTACAAGTAAAACGTCCCGTGTGAAATTCGCGCCCGCTTCACAATGTCGTCGACTCGCGTCGCTCTGAAGCCCCTAGCCGAAAACACGGCAACTCCAGCGGTCATCAGTTTCGCCTTCGTCGCTCGTCCACGAGCGCGAGTGGGGGTACTCGGACTAGTCGCCATGAACGCAGAGTAGATGATGAAGACAGAATGCCCAGTACATCACTGACGCCCGTGTCAGTACAATGCGGGTCGTGCAGGACTCAATCATCACAGCTCCAGCTCTGGGCATCACAGTTCCAGCTCCGGGCCAGGCAAATCTTCCAGCCCCCAATGCTGCTGAACTGCTCAGGGCGAACGCTTCTGACCCTGTCATCGCTGCCAGGCCAGCAATCCACTGGGCAGCGCAGACCTGGACCCACGGTGAGTACGTGGCCGAGTCGCAGCGCTGGGCGCAGCTGTTCTTGAGCCGTCGGCAGTCGCGAGCTGACGGTAGTGATGACCGGCCATTACACGTGGGACTCCTGCTCGACAACACACCTGATTACCTTTTTGCTCTTGGTGGCGCAGCGCTTAGCGGGTCAACGATTGTGGGGCTGAATCACACCCGAGTTGGGGAACACCTGCTTCGAGATCTGGTTCATACCGATGTTGATCTGCTGATTACCGAACCGACGCACTTGCCGGAGGTTGAAGCGATTGCTGGGCAGCTCAACCATTGTGAGCTGCTGGTATCGAACCGGTTCCCCAGTGAGATTGCCGCCGATCAGCCTAAAGGGATCAAAGCTGATGACCTAGAGGCTGCCCTCAATGTGGTCTCCGATGCAGACCCCGGCATCCAACCTTCGGCAGAGACGCCTTGGGCGTTGATCTTCACCTCGGGAACGACATCGGCGCCGAAGGCCGTGATCTGTTCGCAGAGAAGGTTGCTCACGACGGGCAATCGGTTGGCTTCCTTGCTCGAGCTAGGCCCAACGGATGTTGGGTACATCTGCATGCCGCTCTTCCACTCCAATGCTCTCATGGTCGGCTGGATGCCTTCGCTTGTGGCTGGCTGTGCGGTGGGGC
>CAFBOG010000005.1_pt1 | contig 23128 bp, 23 predicted proteins | sample 7269381 | NCBI WGS metagenome assembly CAFBOG01 (sample SAMEA6814108, study PRJEB35770) | freshwater metagenome | biome: Freshwater; feature: Freshwater reservoir; material: water | place: Czech Republic | collected 2017-07-26 | depth 30m m
CAGGCATGGCAGGGCTGACGGCTGCGCACGGTCTCTCTTCGGTCTGCGAAGTCACCGTTGTCGACAAAGCTCGCGGAGTTGGTGGCCGGCTCGCTACCCGCCGAATCGGCGAGGCGACTCTTGACCATGGTGCGCAGTTCGTCACCACGCACACCTCTGAGTTCGCCGAGATGGTTCAGCGATGGGTAGCTGACGGGGTGGTGACTGAGTGGTTCCGCGGACGTATCGGGCCCCAGGGCGAGACGGATCCTGACGGTCACCTGCGCTTTCGTGGCCAAATATCGATGAATGCGGTGGCCAAGAAACTCGCTGAGGGCCTGGATGTGCGCACAGCGAGTCCCGTTTTTGCGCTCATTGACAAAGGTGACCGCTGGGTTGTTTCGATGGCCGATGGGACGGAGCTTGCTGGCGAGGGCATCGTTTCGACTGCTCCAGTACCGCAGACGCTTGCGCTGTTGAACAACGGTGGCGTTGCTCTATCTACTGAAGATGTTGCTGCGCTTACCGCCATTGCCTACGAGCCATGTCTTGCGCTGATGGCTGTCCTTGACGGCCCGTCAGGGTTGCCGGCTCCTGGCGCTCTGGATCCGACCTCCGGACCCATCGATTGGATGTCCGACAACCAACTCAAAGGCATCTCGGCCCTTCCAGCAGTAACCATTCATGCAACTGCAGAGTTCAGTCGCACCTACTGGGATGAAGCTGACAAGGAAATCGCAGACTTGTTGTTGGTAGCAGCCTCGCTCGACTCAGCAGTGGTGCCCGAGACACTGCAGATCCAACGTTGGCTCTATGCCCGGCCGAGCGTCGTTCACCCAGAAAAGTTCCTGCGCATAGGTGGCGTTGCACCACTTGTCTGCGCAGGCGACGCGTTCGGCGGTGCCAAGGTCGAGGGGGCGGCGTTATCGGGTGCTGCCGCTGCTCAGGAACTACTCGCTGCGTTTGGTAGTGATCTGTGATCGAACTGGACTACTTGCTGACTCGTAGTTGCTCGACTCCTCTCTTTGTGCTGACTTGCTGCGCGAATTGCCATCGTTAAGCTCATTTACGTGCAACAACTCGAGACCAAAGTTTGTGTCGTCTGTGGGCGCACTATGCAATGGCGAAAAAAATGGGAACGGTCTTGGGATGAGGTGCGGCACTGTTCCGCAGCATGTCGAAAGCGGGGCATTACAAAGGTGGATAGAGAACTCGAGTCGGCAATTTTGCGACTGCTCTCAAGCCAATCAAGGGGCAGCACCATTTGCCCGAGTGAGGCGGCGAAAGATGTGGGGGGAGAAGACTGGCGCCCACTCTTAGAACAAACTCGATCTGCAGCACGCCGCCTCACTTCACAAGGCCGGGCCGTCATCAGCCAAGGTGGTCGAGTAGTCGATCCATCTACTGCCAAGGGTCCAATCCGAATTGGGCTGCTGTGACAGATTCGCTGCTGCCGAGTCCCGAGCCGAAAGAAGAACTGCAGTGGGTCGCGAAGCATCTGGCAGATCTGTGTAGTGACGAGCCGAGACAGTCAGAGCGTTTTGTTGGCACCCAGGCAGCAGCTGATGCTGCGCTTGGCCTCTTTGACCTGACTGGCTACGCCCGCCGGCGTAACGAGGTGCTGCCGGTTGAGCGGCGTGGAGCCTCGGGGCTGTCGCCTTGGATCCGCCATGGGTTGTTGACGTTACCGAGGGTCTATTCCGCTCTTGATGGGCCTGCGGCTGATCTTCAAAAGTTTCGTGATGAGCTTCGTTGGCAGGAGTACAGCCGACATGTTTACGCCCGGTTGGGCCGTGGTACTGCTGAGCCATTGCGTCGGGCTCTAGCATCCGAGCCAAGCTCGGGGGTTGGGCCTTGGGATCGTTCAATGCGCTGTATGGATGTGAACCTTGATGAGCTTGAGCGTGACGGATGGTTGGTGAACCAGACCCGCATGTGGCTGGCTTCTCAGTGGTCGGTGCGTCATCTTGCTGACTGGCGAGATGGGGAGCGCTACTTCTTCACGCACCTGCTCGACGGATCACGCGCTGCGAACCGTCTCGGGTGGCAGTGGACAACGGGGTCCGGCACATCCAAATCCTATGGATTTTCGCAGTGGCAGGTGCAAAAGCGTGCGCCAGGGCTATGCGACACATGCATGCATAAAGACGCATGTCCGATTCGAGACTGGCCTGAAGATCCTGACCTAATCGCCGTTGAAGCAGACCCGCGGCTCCGACGCGATCTTGATGTGAAGCGCACGGCCGGGCCAGAGCAGGTCGAGGTTCGTTCGAGACCAGAAGCAGTCTGGCTAACCGCCGAGTCGCTAGGAGATGAGGACCCAGCTTTGGCAGCGCATCCGAATCTGCCCGTGGTGTTTATCTTTGACCTCCCATTGTTGACAACACTCCGTTTGTCTTCAAAGCGGCTGGTGTTTCTTGTGGACCGCTTGGCCGAACTTGGAGCAGAGCGCAAGCTCGAAGTGCATCTCGGTGACCCTGTTCAAGTACTTACAGATCGGCCGCTTGCCACCACATTCGCACCAGTGCCGGGTTGGCGCCGACGATCGAAATCTGTGAACTTGGCAGAGGTGCACCCGTGGCCGTGGTTGGAGCGCCCAAAGGCAGGATCGGTCGCTAGTTTTAGCGCCTGGTCCAAAGGGAAATAAGGGCGCTCGCAGCGCTAGGACGACTCACTGGGCGCAACCGCTTCTGTATTGGCGCCGGTAAGCGACGGTATCCGTAGCTTACCGGCGCCAATGAGCCAGGTTGGGGGGCGGAGAACGGACTCTCGTTCGTCATGGTCGGACTGAAATGGTCAGATGAGGTTGAGCGTTGACCTGGCGACCCATGCCGTGTTGTGACTCGGGTTGTTGTCGGCGTCGTAGCCGCCGACGAACACGACCTGCCTGGCATCTGATGGGAACGGCGAAACACTAAAGGTGCGTGTGGTGCCAAGGGTGTGTGGAGGGGTGACACTTGTGTTCGGAAGCGTCTTCAGCGTGTATCGGCCCGTCGCGTCGCGGACGTAATAGTTAGCGTTGGCGTCGGGAACCGGATGGATCTGGATGCTGATGAGATGCTCGGGTTTGCGGCCGGTGGCGTTCAGTGCAGTGATGGTGTTGTTCGCAGCGATGGCGTACTTCACTTCTCGGCCCAGTTGGGTGCTGAGGTCATCAATGACGTCGATCTCGGTCACCTGCCTGTAATCATTGGCCGGTTCAAAGCGGACCATCTTGCACTTCGCACCCTCGAGCCCAGCGAGCAGTGCGGGGTTGCCGTCGGGGCCGATGATGCTGGTGAGGCCGCGCATGCCGCTGCTGCCCCCCGTCGTGACTACGAATGGATACTCGGCGACCTGTTCCCACCGTGGCGCTGCACCGTCAACCCGCCGCCAGATCGCTGGGGCGATCGCAACGTGCAGCGCTCCGTCGCACTCCGCGAATGCCATCGGGCGGCCTGCCGACGGACTCGGCAACTCGGGTTCAGAGTCCCACACGAGACCCTTTCCTGGCTGGTAGGCACCGCTGAATATCCCGGTTGGAAGGGTTCCGGCGAACGCGCGTTCAACTCCAGTGACTTGGTCGCGGTGGAAGCCAAAGCTGCGAACCGTGGCCTTCCCCCTGACGTCGGCGAGCAGGTGTTCGGCGAATCCACCGGCGGGGTCGCGTTGGTACACCGACGCCTTACCTAGGAAGTCGCGACACGCTGCCAGCAGTACCGGAACAGAGGTGGGCAGTCTGCTGCCGTCAGCCCCAACATTGAACGTGACTGACCGCAGCGCCGTGACGCCCTCGTTACGTTTCGTGCTTCGCCTGCCGCTACCCCGTGGCAGATCCTCGTCGAAGTGATGGTCGAGGACCCAGGCTCCCTCGCTGGAATCCAACCGAAGGATCTGGGCGCCGATCACCGGATCGGAGCCCGGCCGATCCATCCACGTCTCGATGCCGGCGAACAGGGCTCCGGCGTGCTCCGTTAGCACCCTGAGTTCGGTCCCACCCATGAACGCATCAGCGTCATCGCGCGCCCCAGCGGCAAATGACAGAGACACACCGTTGGTGGGCAGCGGCCCGGAGGTGGGGACCAGCCCGGAGGTGGGGACCGGCACGGAGGTGGGGACCGGCACAGACGTGGTGGTGCTCACTCCTGTGGTCGGCGTGCCCACCCTCTCGGGAGTGCATGCTCCGGCGACAGCCGCAGCGCTGCCCGCAGCGGCACTCACGACGAACTTTCGGCGCGACATGCGCGACCTGTCAGGCAGATCAGACACCATGGCTCCTAGCCCGTAAAGCATCTGAAGTCATTGGGTCGATTGTAGCGTTCGAGTCACTTGGTGATCCTCAGTGTCGCAGCAGTGCCGAGCTGATCATGCGCAGCACTCTGCGCCAGCGCTGGCACCCCTTTTGGCCCGTTCGAGTCAATGGCGATGACTGATCTCAGGTCGGAGCGGCTACCAAAATCCCGTTCTGCTGAGCGGCTTGTGCGAGTCGCTCGTCATAGGTGACCATGCCTTCGAGATCGTCACCAAGGTCGAGTGCCGCTGCGACGTGGATAGCGTCAAGAGTCCGCAAGATAGACGGATCGAGACGACCTGCTGCTTCAAAAACCGCTGTGGTAACTTCGGTGATCGTCAAAGCGTCAAGGACCATGCGGGCCTGGACTAACAACTCAGGTGCAACACGACGAACGGCGCGCAGCAACTCGGTTCTAGCCAGGTCGCTGACAACCGGGTCTCGGGGTGTCTCAGCGAGCCAATCCCGCAGCCCGTCGGTCTCAGGTTCGTGCACCACAAGCTTCACGAGCGCAGATGTGTCTAGATAAAAGGACATGTCAGTAGCGTTCGGCGTTGCGCATCTCTAACAACGCTGTAGTCACTATTACATCCGAAGTGGCAGCTGGAATCTCGGTGATGTCGCGCCGACTCGGCCGCGCACGACCCATATTGATCAGGGACTGCAGGCGTGATGCCGGAATGGCAGTGAGCTGAGCCACAGGTCGACCTCGGTCAGTGATCGTCACAGTTTCCCCTGCGACGGCATCTGCGACCACCGCGGACGCGTTCTGCTTCAGTGCTCGAATCCCGACAGTGGCCATGTGCTTCATTGTAGCACATCTATCGCTTGTCCAGTATCTCAGCGCGCTAACTGCTTCTGCATTGGCGCCGGTAAGCGACGGATTCCGTAGCTTACCGGCGCCAATGAGCCAGGACAGGGGAGCGCGAAGTGCAGAAGGGGCAGGTCAGGCCAATCCAGATTCGTCAAAAGAGGTCAACTCAAGCGAGGAGACCGACCAATGCCCGTAGCGTTAGCAGGAGAATTGCCCCTAGAAGCAGGAGTCCTGGCCGGCCCTTGCCCCCAGCGACAAGAAGGATCCCAACCAATTGCGTAGGACTCAGAGGGAGGCGCCAAGCCCAGAGGGCCGACTACCTACCCGCCCGACCAGCCCAGATCTGATGAGGGAGTTATGACTCACTCGACGTCCACGACCTCGGCGTCGGTGTGGGTCTTCGCCAGATATGCAACCACGACGGCGATCGCAACAAGGAAGATCGCGCTGGTGACGGTTGTACCGAGCCCGAGGCCTCCGTTGCGGACCGGCTGGGAGAGGTAGTCGCCGAGTGAGGCTCCAAGCGGGCGGGTCAGAACGTAGGCGGTCCAGAACGCGAGGATCTCGTTCAGGTGCAATTTGAAATATGCAAAGGCGACTGCACCGATGAGAGCAGCGAACAACAGCGCCGACTTCCAGTACCCAAGGTTCAGCCCTTCGGCGAGCAGGTCGCCTGCGGCGGTACCGAGAGCGAAGGTGAACAAGATTGCTAGCCAGTAGAACCCCTCTCGTTTTGCGGTGACGATCGTGTGGATCGACAGGGTTTCCTCGCTCGCATACCAAGCACCGAAAGTGGCGAACATTGCGGTGGCGAAGATGGCGGTAGTCACGCCGAGTGAGACCCCGAAGTTGTCGACGAGGTTGTCGGTAATGAGGGTGCCGACGACACTGATGAGCACGACCGACAGCCAGTAGATGCCGGGAACGTAGCCCTTCGCCCGGAACTGGAACACCAGTGACACCCCGAGCAGCACTGTCATCACGAGAGTGGTGACTGTTAGGCCGAGGCCAAGGTTGACACCGAGGAAGTCCGCCGCCGTCTCACCGACGGTCGTAGCGAGGATCTTGATGATCCAGAAGAAGATCGTGACCTGGGGAACTTTGTTCAGCAGCCGAGCCGAAGTGGAACGGCCGTTCGACGGAGTCCTCGGAGCTTGCTTGGGTGTGATGTCTGGGCTGGGTCTTGTCTGGTCCATATCGTCTCGCTCTCGTAGTGGTGAGTGCAGAGTGATCCATTGCCAGTTACGCGCTTCCCAAGCGGCGGTGACCTGACGGTTAAGTCTTCGTTCGAGTCAGAAGCGGCCGGCTCTCTAGTGGCAACCTGAGAGTCACCCTCGCCCCACCGAGCGGGCTCTCGCCGAGTTCGACCTCGCCGTGGTGAGCGAGCACCGTGTCGCGGACGATCGCAAGACCCAGCCCAGTGCCTCGCTCCGCGGTTCGGGCCTGGTCGAGTCGGACGAAGCGTTCGAAAATCCGGTCGCGGTCCTCGACGGGAACACCAGGTCCGTTGTCGTCCACGATGATCACAGCGTTGCCGTTCGCGGAGAGGAGCGAGAGTTCCACGGCACTACGGCAATGGCTGAGCGCATTGTCGACCACGTTCGTAAGCACTCGACTCAATTGAGACGAACTGCCCGTGACGAGCACCGGCCCCTGACTCATCTCGACACCTAGGCGGTCGTCAGTGCGGGACTCGATGAACGTGGCGACGACATCTCTCAGGTCGATGCTCCTCATCGTCTGTGTGGCGGACGGGTCGTCGAGCCGCGCCAGCATCAACAGGTCGTCGAGGAGCGCCTCGAGACGATCGTGGTCGAGTAGCGCATCGTTGATCGCGGCCAGAAGCATCGCCTCGCCACTGGGATGAGCTGCGGACACCTCGAGGGTGGTCCGTGCCGACGCGAGCGGGCTCCGCAACTCGTGCGCCGCATCAGCGACGAACCGGCTCTGGCGTTCCGAGGAGCGCTCCAGTCGGTCGAGCATCTGATTCATGCTCTGCGCAAGGCGGTCGATCTCGTCGCCGGTACCGGGCTCGGGCACACGCTTGTGGAGATCCATCTGTGAGATCTCGGTGACCTGACGCTGAATGCCGTCTACAGGAGAGAGTGCCCGATTGACCACCTGACGCGTCACCAACGCCACCAGAGCAATCAGCACTGGGGTACCGATCAGCAGGAAGTTGGCGACAGATCGGAGCGTCTCGTCCGCTGCGTGGAGCGATGCTCCGGTGAGCACCGTGACCCTCCCGTCGTCAGTCTGAACGGCCCGGGCTGAGATCGCAAACCGCTCACCGTCACCGACCGGGAGCTCCGAGCGGATCTCGTTCGACCGTTCCCCGACCTGCGGACGCATCTCGCTCTGGGGCGACTCGCCAGCGACGTTGCCGGTCGCTGCGACGACCCGGCCATCGGACGAAACCACTTGGGTGAACCCGTCGTCGTCACCGGGAAACGAGAGATTGTCGGGCACCTCTCCATCTGCGGCGAGCGCAGCGACATCTCGCGACCTCAGAGCTGTTGCCGAGAACTCGACAGCGACGAGTCGGTCGCGCAGGAGCACCAGAAGCGCAGCACTCGCGAACGCGAGAGCGATCGCCACCACGAGTGACGCCACCAGCGTGGTGCGGGCACGCACACTCTGGAGCACTCGGCGCCGCTCAGCCACCGTCTGCGGCCAGTCGGTACCCCGCTCCACGCACCGTCTCGATGGCGTGTCGTCCGAAGGAAGTGTCGACCTTCCGGCGTATCGCGCTCACGTGCACCTCGACTACGTTCAGGTCCCCGTCGAAATGCATGTCCCACACATGCGCGACGATGTTGGTCTTACTCACCACTTCGCCCGCCCTCCGCATAAGGAACTCGAGTACCGCAGTCTCACGCGACGTCAGAGCGATGTCCGTCTCACCTCGTCGACACGTCCGAGCAGCAGGGTCCAATATCAGGTCACCCGCAACCAGTTCGGCCGGGCGGTCTCGACCACCGCGTCGCAGCAAGGCGCGAAGGCGAGCGAGCAACACAACATAGGAGAACGGCTTGACCAGGTAGTCGTCCGCCCCGGTGTCTAACGCCTCGGCCTCGTCCCACTCGCCATCCTTCGCCGTCAGCATCAGGATCGGTGTCCAGTTGCCGGCCTCTCGGAGCTGTGCGCAGATCTGATAGCCGTTCAACCCAGGCAGCATGATGTCCAAGATGATGGCGTCATAGGGATGTTGCGTCGCGAGCCACATCCCGTCATCACCAGTCAACGCAACATCGACCGCGAAACCCTCCGCCTCGAGACCACGACGCAACGATGCGGCGAGCCGCTTCTCGTCATCCACCACCAAGACCCTCATCAGTAGGACACACCCTTCGCTGGTGGATTCACGTAGCCATCTTGACCGACGCTTCCTGAAGCGCTGCTGAAGCAACAGAAAGCGCCTTCAGCGTGGCTACAGCGACCCTAGAAGAAGATGTCCATGCGGTCCGGAACGACCGGCCCGCATCAACCAAAAGGAGTTTACAATGGTCACATCATCCAAGGCGAAGAAGGTGCTCTTCACCGCACTCGCCGGACTCGGCGTCACCGTCGGCGCAGCAGGACTTGCGAACGCTGCAACGTCACAGACGACACCAACCACTCCCCCAGCAGCGGAACTGCAGCAGGCGGGAACCGGCGACTCACCGGACTACACCAGTTCGGTGACCGTACCCCAGAGCCCCGACACCGAGACCGACAACGAAGCTGCTGACGCGGCCAAGCTGGCTGCAGTCGCCACGGTCACGGCGGAACAGGCAACCGCTGCGGCCACCGCTGCGGTGCCGGGCACAGCAGGCACCCCGGAACTCAGCGACGAGAACGGCAACGTCGTCTACGACGTCGAAGTTACCGCCGCCGACGGCTCCAAGGTCGGGGTCAAGGTCGACGCCGGCAACGGCAGCGTCCTGGCCCAAGAGACCGACGACGCCGGCGACGAGAAGGGTGCGGACAAGGGCGAAGGCCCCCAGGGCACTCAGTCGGGATCCGAAACCCCCGACGCACCCACCTCGAACTGACCCGGAGTCATCGGTTCCCCGTCCGGATGTGCTTCCCATCCGGGCGGGGAACTCTGGCGTACCCCGGCCCCTCTGCGCCGCACGCCACGTGAGATCGGCAGCTTTGCCGACACCGAACTCTTCTTGGCCGAGGCCGAACGCACGCCTCAGCAGCGCCTAGTCGACAAACGAGGACACTCATTACAGGCCATCGATACAACTACTGGAGCGATGCATGAACATCAATGAGCCACCGATCATCGAACCGTTTGCACCGATCGAAAAGCAACAAGAACCCACACCTGAGGGCGACGGGCCACCGGATCGACCGTCACCGGACACGCCGTCACCCAGGCGACCGGCACGCCTTCCACGTTGCCGACCGGTTCGTCGCCACCGGCGACGGATCGCCGCTGCGGTCCTCCTAGCTCTGATGATCCCGACGGGGTGGTCCTACGCCGGGTATATCACCGCCCCCGGCGCAGCTCCGACGGACGTGCGGAGTATCGAATGGCTCCGGGACCACGGGTTGGAATCGCCGGTCGCGTTGGCGGAGCAGTGGTGGTATACACGAGCCCGGCCCTCGGGAACCACTGCCCCCGTGTCTAATCTGGTGCGGTCGCAGCCTGTGTCAGTCGGCGCAACACTTGGGACCGGACGACGGGTCTCACCGGCGGAGACGATCCCTGTGGCGGAGAGCATCCCTGTGGTTGCGGGCACACCACAGGCCGGCGAAGGTGTCTGGCAGTCGGTCGAAGGGCTCGCGAGTAACGGAGGCGTGGACCAGACGTTCATCCGGCCCGATCCGACCTACCCTGCGGTCGCAGTCAACCTAGTAAGATTCGACCAACGGAGGATCAGCCTCGTCTATGCACCCGGCACGGCAGAACCGAAGGGCACCAACTGGGCTTGGAACTCGCAGATCCCCGTCTCTCAGCGAACCCATGCGGACGCAGCGTTCAACGCCGGTTTCAAGTTCAAGGACACCGCAGGTGGCGTGTACACCGAGGGTCGCTCCGCAGTTCGGCCACTCGAGGACGGGCTGGCCTCGGTGGTGATCCGATCCGACGGAACCGCCGACATCGTGAAATGGAGTCGCGATGCGACGATTGGGCCGGACATATCGACCGTGCGCCAGAACCTAGAACTGATCGTCGATTCCGGACAACCCATCGCAGGTCTCTCCAGCAGCACCGGCGGCAGATGGGGAAGCCGGCAGTCGCAACTGCAGTTCACGTCCAGGTCAGGCCTCGGCATCGACGCGCACGGCCGACTCCTCTACGCTGCCGGAGCACAGATGAGTCTCAGTGAGCTCGCCGCAGCGCTCTCGGATGCGGGTGCCGTTCGGGCCATGCAACTCGACATCCACAAACAGATGGTTTCGTTCAGTTGGTACCGACAGGACCTATCGAGCTCCACCGGCGTGCAGGCGACGAAACTTTTCGAGTCCATGCGCCGCGACGCCACGAGGTACCTGTCACCGGACCAGCGCGACTTCTTCACGGTCATCGCACGATGACCGCCACCGCCCGCACCTCCGACGTATCCACCCGATTCGGCGGCGCGACGACCACAGCCCGCCGAACGGAGGGACGACCGCCCTATACCACTAGCGGTGAACTGGCCGACAAGGTCCGGGCGATGCGGCCCCGGCAGTAGGTGAAGAACGCTTTCGTCGTCGCCGCCCCGGCCGCGGCTGGCACGTTGTTCACCGTCGGTCCTCTCGCCACCGGGACCACGTTGAGCGTTCCGTTCCTCGTGGTCGTCGCTGCGGGAGCCTTCTTCCTCGCCGCGAGTCTCGGGGTCGCGGTGCTCGGCTACGGCGCATGGGCCCTCGGGGTCGAACCGCCGACGTGGAGTGCCCCCTGGCTCGTGCTCAGCATCATCCCAGTCCTGTTCGCCGCCGCATGGACCCAACGACGCATCGTCACCGGCCACGGCGGCGATCCGACGGAGTTGCTCCTGAGCGAACGGGCGCTCCACCTCGCAGGTGCGGTCGCAGCCGCATGTGTCATCTCCGGGTTCGACCTGACATGAGCGCTGCAACGAGCCCGCAGAGGCCCTTCCGCCGGGTCCCACTTCCGGTCGCGAGGATCGCGTTGCTCGCCTTCGCAGCCCTGATCGTGGTCGCATGTGGCGGAGAGGATCGCAACGTCGCAGAGTCGCCCGACTCGACACCGCCACCAACTGCCGCCGCCTTGTCCCCGACAACGACTTCGGACCCGAACGAGTGTGGGTACTCCCATGGCCGCAACACCGCCGCACAGGTCGCAGGCCGGACCGTGCTCGTGCACCTGCCGCTCTGCTACGACACGACCAGCGATCGCTACCCCGTCGTCATCCTCATCCACGGCGCCGGCGCAGACGAGACCCAGTGGCCCGACGTTGGCGCCACGACCGTCGCAGACCGACTCGTGAAGGACGGTTCGATTGCGCCGATCATCCTCGTCATGCCCTCAGTCGGCGAGTCCACGAGCAACGATGAAACCGCCTTCGTCGCAGACCAGGTCGTGCCCTTCATCGACTCGAAGTTCCGGACCATCCCCGATGCCGCTCATCGGGCGGTTGGCGGGATCTCCCGCGGCGGTGGCGCTGCGCTCCGAGCCGTGTCAGAGCATCCGGAGCTGTTCAGTGTTGTCGGCGGGCACAGCCCTGCCACTGGAGGTGACACCCCGGCCATCGTCGACGGCCTCCGAGCGAACAGCGGACGCATCTGGCTCGACGTCGGCAACGAGGACTCACTCGTATCCACCACCACGTCGCTGGCCCGGCTTCTCGCCACCGATGGAACCGACGCGAAACTCTAGGTCAACCCCGGACGCCACGATCGGGACTACTGGCGCGCGCACGTGCCCGACTATCTGACCTTCTACGCAGCGCGCTGGCGATGACGCTTCTCCGTCGCGCCGCAGGTCAGGGGTGAGCGGGATCTACTGGCCCGACCGGCAGCACGAGCTTGAACTGTGTCGGCGCGACCTGGGCGAGGACGAGACGCCCGCCTTCCCCTTCGGCCAGCGACCGTGCCAACGCCAGACCGACACCGTTGCCGGTCGCTCCGGGGTCGTGACGAACGAAGAGCTGCTCCGGTTCGCGGTCCAGGTTGCCGCTGTCAGTGACCGTCAGAACAACTGAGTCAGAACTGGCAACGACCGCTACCATGATCCCGCCAGCTCCGTGTGCGAGTGCGTTGTCGATCAGGATGTCGGTGATCTCGTCGAGGATCGGCAAGCTGATCGTCACAGGACCACTAGGTGTGGCTTCGAAACGGCTTGTCTGGCCTGCCTCTGTGAGCCGGCTCGACCAACGGAGCCGGGCCGTGCTCATCCAGCGGGACAGTTCGACCTGAGTACGGTGCGTTGTCCCGCGACGTGCCACGTCGAGGAGCGTCGCGATAGTTGACTCGAGCCGGTCGATCTCCTCGAGTGACTCATTCAGTACGGCGAGTCGATCGTCTCGTGGGTTGAGGACTTCCCCCTCGATCGATAAGCGAAGCGCAGTGAGCGGTGTGCGGAGTTGATGCGATGCGTTGGCAGAAAACTCGCGCTCTCGGTGCAGTGCCGTCTCAAGACGTTTCGCCGTGCCTGACAACGCCTGGGAAGTCGCGTCGAGTTCGGCGACACCGCTGACGCGGCGCCTGATAGCAAAGTCGCCACCGCCGAGACGCACCGCGTCGTCGCGGATCAGTTCCAGCGGCGCGACGAGCCGACTCGATAGGAACCACCCGGACGCCGCAGCAATCCCTATGGCAGCGAGGTCGAACGCAACGAGCAGCAAAATGTCGTGACGGACCCGGCCTTCGGTATCGGAGAGCTTCTCGGCCGCCCAGATGACTCCCTTCGTCTGTTCGTCGATGACGACCGGCCGAGTGACCACGAGCGAGGAGCCGACGGTCCCCTGGCGGGTCAGGCGATCGGTGGCTTTAACGAGCTCGTCCGCGGTGGCTGGTCCGTTGCCGGCAATACGGGTGCCATTGCGCAGGTAGACGGCCACCGAGACGGCGGACTCAATCGCGGGGAGATCGATCTGATCTCCGCCACGCAGCGACGCGCCGGAGATGTCTGCAGCGACCCGCTCGGCGACCCGCTCGAGCTCTCTCACGGACTCGGAACGTGCACGGAGCGAGGACACGATCGCGAGGGGAACGGTGAGGAACGCGGTTGCAAGGATCGTCACGCCGACGATCGCGATGAGGATCCGGCGCCTCACGGTCGGGTCCTGTGATCAGTCACCGAGTTCCCAACGGTAGCCGACCCCGCGCAAAGCGGTGATGCGGCTCGGGCTGCCGGCGGCTTCGCCAAGTCGGCGTCGCAGCGCCGCGATGTGAACGTCAAGGGTCTTGGTCGACCCCCACCAATGTTCGTCCCAGACCCGGCTCATCAGATCCTCACGCGTTACAACGTTGCCGCGGTGATTGAGCAACTCGACCAGCAGATCGAACTCCTTCACCCGCAGTTGTACCTCTGCCCCAGAGACCATCACCCGGCGCGGTCCGAGTTCGACGGTGACGTCGCCGTCCGTCAGCGTTTCGAGGGTGTCATGTAGATTCGGCTTGCGGAGCTGAGCGCGGATCCTAGCGAGCAGTTCTGCTAGGCGAAACGGTTTAGTGATGTAGTCAACTGCACCGGCGTCGAGCCCGATGACGACGTCCATCTCTTCGGATCGGGCCGTGACCATCAACACGGGCACTTCGCTCCATCGGGAGAGGAGCTCGCGAGAGAGGTCGAGTCCGTCCCCGTCGGGTAGCCCGAGATCTAACAACACCAGGTCAGGAGCTCTCTGCACCTCGCGTGCGGCCGCGGCGGTGAGCGCTCGTTCACATTCGTAGCCGGCGTTCTCAAGGGCACGCTGGAGGCTTGCGCCTATCGCGGGGTCGTCTTCGACGATCAACAGTCGATGCGATGTCACCGGACTCCTACGGTTTAGAGACAGTGAGATTACCACGATCGTTCCTAGGAGTTGCTGGTCGGGTTATCACTCGGAGGGGTTCTCCGCGCCGCCTGCGTCCTTCTTCAAGGTCGTCGTCTGTACCGCGGCGCCGTTCGCGCTCACGACGACTTCGACGTCGAGAGCGTTCTTCGACGTGGCGAACAGGCTGAACTTGTTCACCGGGAAGTGGTCCGTCGCCCCGGAGGCGTCGAAGTGAGCGACGCGGCTTGCTCCGGGTGCAATGGTGAACGTGGACGGGAGGGCGGTGTAGTAGCTCTCGGAGATCTTGTCGGTCGGGTCGGTGTACGTCGTGTAGACCTCGAAGCCCGACAGCTCGGTCGGACCGGTGTTGGTGAGAGTGATCTCGAGGTGGTCCTCGGCGGCCTTTCCAGTGACAGGGTCGACGTTGTTCTCGACGAGCACCGACGTGATCTTCATCGTCTGCGCGGTCGACGTGTTGGAGATCGGGTTGGTGGTGACAGGGAGAACCTGATCCGCACCCGAGCCGGACGTGGAGGCACCGGATGCGGCCGCAGTTGTGGTCGTCGACGCCGCACTCGAGGCGTCGGACTTACTGCTGCAGCCAGCGGCGCCGGCGAAACCGACGACGGCGATCGACGCGATCGCGACTGCGCGACGACGGAACGCCTGGCTGTTCGAGCTGTGTTTGGTCATGAGAGGGCCTTTCGGTTGGAGAGCTTCTGTTGGGAACGGATGGTGCGTCGACTCGCTCGCGGAGCGGACCTGAATGTCCTCCGCATCGCTTCGCCGAGCAGAACGACGTAGAACGCCATCCACGCCAGGTCGACGCGTTTCTCGACGAGGAGCTCACCGAGGGTCAGGTCGCGGTACTTCGCTTTCACGTCGGTCATCGCGAACGAGAACCGCTCAAAGTGCTTGGCGAACGAGGCCTCCTCGATCCAGTTGCGAGCACGTTCGTAACCAGCGAAGTGCGTGAGGATCAGGTCCTCCTGCGGCTTCTTGAGGCCGAGCGAAGAGAACAGTCCGCCGGGTACCTGATTGTCCGCATCGAGCGTGTCGCCGATCTGCGGGAGGATCAGCACGACGACCAACCAGATGCCGAGAGCGATCATCAGCCCGTTGGCCGCGACGCGTGAGCGTGCGGTGACCACCACCCCGAGGCAGTAGAAGACGAGCATGTAGAGGATGGCCGACAGGTAGGCCAGGACGAGCTTCACCGCCTGACCGGCGTTGACCCAGTCGTGACCGATCACTCCGAGACACACGACGGCGACTGTTGCCACCGCTGCGACGATGGTCGCGATGACGGCTGTCGCACCCAGCACGTTGCCGGCGGCGAGCTCCCCTGCGGTCACGGGGCGGCTCCGGATGAGTGCCCAGGTCCGGTTCGCTCGTTCTCGTGAGACGCTCAGGTAACCGAGTGCGATGGCGATGATCGCTCCGATGATCTCGATGTACTCGAGGGCACCTCGTAGGAGCGACAGCAGGGCGAGTGGTGACGGAGCCAACCGGGTCACGCCACCAGCGGTCGCTGCGGCCACATACGCCTGGTAGTCGGCGAGCTGGCTTCGGTAGTTGACGGACGCGACGTACACAGAGGCGACGGTCGCGGCGACGAGCACCGCGGTCAACGCGACCAACGCACGACTGCGCACGGCTGCGCGGTACTCGTGTCGTGCCAACGTCAGTGTTCGTTGCAGCGGTTCACGCATCGTCATCCACCAACGAGTAGTCGTGCCGTCTGACGAGGACGACACTGAGAGCGACCAGGCCGAGGACCATCACAATCAAGGGGACGAGTCGCAGCGAGGCGTTCAGGGCTAACTCCTCCGGCGATGTCCCGAGGATTTGCGCGGCGGTCGTCTTGTACTGCTCGCTCACCGAGAAGGGTCGGGCCTTCGAGGTCATGCGGAAAAACGCCTGCGAGGTGCTGACAGGGTTGGTGATGGGGTTGAGCGCTGCTGTCGGGAGCAGCCCCGAGGTGAACTGCGGGACTGCGAACGTGAGCACCAGCCAGACACCGAGGCCGGCGAGCAAAGCGAGCGAACGGCGCCGCACCGTGAGTGCCGTCACGACGCCGACGAGCGCAAAGGCCAGCAGATACAGCCACGACAGCAAGTAGAACGCAAACAGTCTCACGATCTCTACCACGGTCGGCGCAGCACGGTTCACGATGAACAGCGAGATGCCGCTCACCAACAAGCTGAGGAGACAGATCGCTGCCAGTACACCGGAGATCGCGAGCAGCTTCCCGGCGAGGTAGGGGTCGCGGGAGGCGCTGCGGGTGAACATCAATCGTCCCAGGCCGTCGGATCGATCCTCCGCGATGCTGAGGTGGCCGAGCACGAGCGCCATGAGCGCACCGATCAGCGGCACGTAGATCGCCATGTTCGACAACAACGACAGCGGTGGCTTCAGATCGAAGGGACTGGCGGGTGCCGGTTTGCCTTCCGCTGCGAGGATCTTGACGGCATCGTCGTAGACACGCAGGATCGTCTCGTGGCTGAGCCAACCGATCACTCCCGCCAGCGCGGTCATGACCAGGAAGGTGCAGAGCAGCGCCACGAAGATCCGTTGGCGGCGCAGCGCGAGCACCTGCTGGGTAGCGATGGTGGCGATCATCGCGGCGATCCCTCCATGCGGACGTAGATGTCCTCGAGGGAGGTCTCGTCGGGGAAACGGCGTGTCGTTTCTTCGATCGAGTCCTTGTAGATCAGGTCGCCATGGTTGAGCACGCCGATCGTGGTGCACATCCGTGCGACCTCACTCAGCAGGTGCGTGTTCATGAACACCGTCATGCCGAACTCCTGGTTCAGTCGAACGATCGTCTCGCGCAGCTGACGAACTCCGAACGGGTCGAGGCCCCCGGTCGGCTCGTCGAGGAACAGCACCTCGGGGCGGTGCATGATCGCCTGGGCGATGCCGATGCGTTGACGCATCCCGGTGGAGAACGTCGACATCCGCAGACCAGCCAGGTCCGTGGCGTCGAGGTAGGTCAGCACCTCAGTGACCGTTTCCCTCGGGTCGGCAACGCCGGACAGCTTGGCGAAGAACTCGAGGTTCTCCGCAGCTGTCATGTAGCCGTAGAACCGAACGTCCGCAGGCAGGTACCCGATGCAACGCGTCACGTGCTCTCGTTCGGTCACGACATCGAAACCGCCGACCGACGCTGACCCCGACGTCGGGGCCACGAGGGTCGTGAGGATGTTCATCGCGGTTGTCTTGCCCGCACCGTTGTGGCCGAGGAACCCGAAGATCTCACCGGGTTCGATCGACAAGTCGATACCGTGCAACACCTCGTCGGTGTCGTAGCTGTGGCTGATGTTTCGCATCTCGATGACGGGCACGGCCATGCGGTGGATCTCCTCGAGTCGGACCGGTCGTTGCGAGCGGTGGTGTGCTGGTGGACGTGTTTCAACCTATGGAGTACCCGGAAAGACGACGGTTTCCCGACGGCAAGCGCAGCGTTAAAGCTTCGCTGTAGGCACCAGACCGTCGATCGCCAGAGGATCACCGGGTCCAGTCGGACCAGTTGATGGATCATCGGAACCGTGTCGCCCGTCGAGCGGCGCCGGTGGCGCGATCATGACCCGGCGCACGAAGACTCCCAGCAGAACCAACGGTGCTGCGATCGACAGTACCGCGCCCACCACACCGTCGATGGAGGAGCCCTTCAGCTGATAGCTCGCCGCCATCAACGACCCGCGGATGACGACCACGGACAACACCGTCAGATCCCCCGATATCGCCAGCGCGGGCACACCCCACAGGAGGTACCAAGGAAGCGTGTAGCTCGACGTCATCCCGAACACCGACAAGGAGCCACCTGCGGACACTGCGGCGCTGACATCGTTCCTTCGGCGCCATGAGATCCAGACGATCAAGAGCGCGACGGCTGCAGTGCCGAAAAGGGTCATCTGGGCGCCGGACAGGCCCGTGACTAGGTGCACCGGTCGCCAGACCGATGTACGCGAGACGATGCCGCGACTCGCTGCGGACGCGTTTTCGAGCGACCCGGGTGCCACTATTTCCCCGAAGAGGAGTGCCGCCAGCGGTAGCACCGCCATCCCCGCAGCCTCACGCCACCTGCGACGCGCAAGTAGGTACACCACGAGTGGTACGAGGACAAAGATCGCTGACATCTTGATCAGCGCTGCGATACTCACCAGAGCTGCTGTCCGAAGAACATGCTGACGGTCGAACGCCATCACCGCCCCTAATATCAGCGCGGCGAGGATCGCGTCGTTGTGGCCGCCGTTCACGACGCTGATCCAAATGAATGGCTGGAGCGCGACGAGAGTCAGTGCAGCGTTGCGCCGGGCACGAGAGAGCACCCACAGGCACCACGTCACCGCGCCAGCCGCGACCAACTGGAACCCGAGCCGCATGATCAGCTTCGACCCACCTGCGAGGGCTGTGACCGCCGCGCTGTAGAGCGTGAACAGCGGCCCGTAGCCCGACGGCGTGTGCCGCCACCCGACGACGGGGTAAATAACATCGTGGGGGAACATCGCCGGCACCGCACGGTACGGGTCGACGCGGTACTCCGAGATCATCCGCCCGTAGAACGAGTAGGACCAGAGATCGTGCGACCCGATCGGACCCGTCGCCACGGCCAGGACGCCCAGCACCATCACCGCCGGCCACAGCATCCGAGGGGTTCGATTCCTCGCAGCAGTTTCTCGGGCGGCGAGCAAGGACATCAGAAGTGCTGTCACGGTCAACGCTGCCGATACTGGTCCGTTCAGCCCCATAAGCAGCACTGTGGCAGACGGTACGGCCGCTGCGAGGACACAGAACTCTGCACGCGCCTCGGGTGGCATGGAACCACCTTGACGACCCGACGGACAGGTACCAGTTCGGCTTCGGCTAGGTGACGGTTAAAGGCCGTTCAGAGCCTTCCAGCGGCGACCTCACTGGCGTACCTTCTCACGGATGCACAACCTTGCCATGGTCATCGCGCTGCTCGACGCACTAAATCCGGAGAAGCTGCTCCGCAGCGGTGGTTACCTGCTCCTGGTCGCGATCATCTTCGCCGAGTCCGGGCTCCTCATCGGCTTCTTCCTGCCCGGCGATTCGTTGCTCTTCGTTGCGGGGATGGCCTCCGCCGGAACGCTGACTGGTGTCGGTTCCGAAGCGATCCACCTCAACATCTGGGTCGTGCTCGTCGGCGTGTTTGTTGCTGCTGTCGCTGGCGACCAAGTGGGCTACAGCTTCGGACTGCGGGCCGGACCAGCGCTGTTTAAGCGACCAGACTCCAGGCTGTTCAAACAGGAACGCCTAGACAGCGCCGAGGCGTTCTTCACTCGACACGGACCGCGGTCGATCATGCTCGCCCGCTTTGTTCCAGTCGTCCGAACGTTCTGCCCGATCGTCGCCGGCGCCGGACGCATGAACTACAGGACGTTCGCTCGTTTCAATATCGCCGGCGCCTTCATGTGGGCGGTCGGCGTCACCTCGCTTGGCTACTTCTTGGGCAACGTCACCCTCATCGCGGATCACGTCGAGCTCGCACTCATCGCAGTAGTTGCAGTCTCCCTTCTTCCGATCGCTGTCGAGATGTTGCGGGCACGACGCAACCAGCCCCAGGGTCAGCCCACTGATGCCTGACCTCATTGAACGACATCACGGCGGCCTGCGCCGCATCGCTGCGCTACTCGCAACCGGTGTGCTATTCGTAGCGATCGCATTGCACAGTTCCGATGTCTCGGCCTTGGCAAACTCTGCGACCGCCGCAGCGACGGACACTCTCACCTGGTGGAAGGCCGCAGTGCTCGGCATCGTTGAAGGCGTGACTGAGTACCTGCCGATCTCCTCGACCGGTCACCTTCTCATCGCATCACGTCTTCTCGGCCTGCCCGACGAGAAGGGCAGCGCTGGACTCGAGGCCGTTAACACCTACGCCATCGCCATCCAGTTCGGCGCCATCCTTGCCGTCGCCGGGCTGTTCTGGAAACGCTTCCGCGACATGATTCTTGGCCTCTTCGGACGATCCGAGGAAGGGCGACACCTGCTCGTCACCCTCGTCATCGCATTCCTTCCCGCGGCAGTTCTTGGCGCCGCGTTCAACCACAAGATCGAGGAGACGCTGTTCGGGCCGTGGCCCGTCGTCATTGCGTGGATCCTCGGCGGAGTGCTGATCTTGGTGCTCGAACGGACAGGCCGGATCCCGACCGGCCGCCAGCGTTCTGCAACAGGTCGCGACCTCGTCGCTGCCATCACCTACCGCCAAGCGCTCATCATCGGCCTCGCCCAGTGTGCGGCGCTCTGGCCCGGGACCAGCAGGTCGCTCGCGACGATCCTCGGAGCACTGCTTGTCGGCGTAGCGATGCCCGCCGCGGTGGAGTTCAGCTTCCTGCTCGGCTTCGCAACACTCAGCGCGGCAACCGGATTCAAGCTCATAACCGGCGGCGCCACGTTGGTCGAGCAGTTCGGAATCGTCAATCCGTTGATCGGTGCGGCTTTCGCATTCGTGTCGGCAGTCCTTGCCATCCGATGGCTCATCACATACCTCGAACGCCACGATCTGTCGATCTTCGCCTGGTACCGATTCGCCGTTGCCGCAGCTGCGATCGGGCTGCTGGCAGGCGGCGTCATCTGATCTGAGCCCGCAAACACGCTCGGCTGGTGTACTCGAGCTCGATGTCTCTGAGTGGTTTGATTGCCACTCTCCGCCTTTGTGTCGCAGGGGGTCTGATGGTTCAGGACATCGGCAAGGTGTGAGTATGGTCCGATGCATCCCGCTAACGCCCGCATTGGCGCCGGTAAGCGACGGTATCCGTCGCTTACCGGCGCCAAAGATCGAGGTTTGGGGGGAAAAGGACCGAACCCTGCAGGTTCGGTCCTTGCCGATGTCTCGCGACATCACACTGGTGCGCGAGGGGGGACTTGAACCCCCACGTCCTTACGGACACAGGAACCTGAATCCTGCGCGTCTGCCAATTCCGCCACTCGCGCGAGTGAAGAAGACAAGACAGTAGCGCAGCAGAGTTAGGGAGTCCCAACGAGGGGCTCAGGCCTCGCTACTGTTGTGCAATGGGTATCAAGGGCTTTGAGAGCCGACTCGAGCGAGCAGTTGAGGGAACGTTCTCGCGCTTGTTCCGCACTGGGGTAAGCCCGGTTGAGTTTGGCCGCAAGCTTGTCCGTGAGATGGACGGCAGCCGAACCGTTGGGGTTGGCGGGCGAACCATTGTGGCGAACTGGTTTCGGTTTGCTCTGGCTGACTCTGACTTTGAGCAGCTGGCCGACCTGCTCGGCACGTTGCGCCGTGAGCTTGCAGATGCGGCTCGCGAGCATGCGCGCGACGAGGGGTATGGCTTTGTTGGCCCAATCGAGATTGTGATTGAACAAGAAGACTCCGCCCGAAGCGGGGTGCTTGCTGTCGAGGCTCGCTTCGCCGAGGGTGAGGGTGGCCTTCCGCCCGGGTCGCTGCTGTTGCCCACGGGCGACCGCGTTCCTCTGGGTGAATATGTAGTTTCGGTAGGCCGACAAAACGACTGCACCATTGTTCTTGGCGACCCGAATGTCAGCCGGAATCACGCCGAGGTGCGCCCCTCTGGGGACGGATTTGCGGTGGCAGATCTTGGCTCGACCAACGGAACCAAAGTGAATGGAGTGCGAGTGGCCGAGCAGCAGTTGCGTGACGGTGATGAAGTCACCTTCGGCAACACGGTGATGCACTTCGAAGCGTCCTAGGCTCGCGGGACATGTCCGAGCAGTTGCTCACCGTCCTCAAACTGTGCCTGCTGGCGCTGCTGTACTTGTTCTTTCTTCGCGTATTGCGTGCCGTCTGGACCGAGGTCAACCCTCCCCGGGTCGCAACAACCCCTGCGCCGGTCGCTGCCGGAGCAGTCAGTACCAAGAAGGGCTTGGGCAAGAAGGGTGGGTCCTCTGCCAAGGCAAAAGCCAGCACTGCAAAAGCCAGCACTGCAAAAGCATCCAAGTCGGCCAAGTCGGCCATGAATCGACGTAAAGCGCCAGTTGTCCCGACCCGATTAGTGCTCGTTGAACCAGCAGCACGAGCCGGTGCCGAATATGCACTCGGACCAGAATTGACGCTTGGTCGTGCAGCCGGGTGTTCGATCGTCCTTGATGAGCAGTACGTTTCACAGGTGCATTCCAGAATCTTTATTCGTGACGGATCCGTCTTTGCCGAAGACCTGGGATCTACGAATGGCACCTGGGTAAACGGAAGTCGCGCCGTGGGGCAGATGCCGGCCCGCCTTGGCGACCGCATCCAAGTGGGCAACGTCGTGCTGGAAGTCCGATGAGTACTGTCCGATGAGAGACCTCCGATGAGCACTGACTCCACCCAGAGCGAAGGCCCCTCGCTTGTTCGTTTGCGCACTGGCTCGGCCACTTTGGTTGGTCAAGTGCGAGCCGCCAATGAGGACAGCCTGTTCGTGTCTGCTGATTTGTTGGCCGTGGCCGATGGCATGGGCGGTCATCAAGCTGGAGAGGTTGCCTCGGCCGAAACGGTAGATGTCATCTCGCAGATGGCTGGTCACAGGTCGCTGTTAGAACTCGTGGGCGCTGTGCATCAGGCAAACCGCCGCATCAGCAGTCGAGCGGCCGAGGATCCCAGCTTGCGGGGAATGGGAACCACTGTGTGTGTGGTCGGCCTAGTTGATGAAGGTGGCGAGCATCTTGCCGTGCTCAACGTGGGAGACAGTCGGGTCTATTTGTTTGCCGCTGGTGAACTACATCGTCTAACCGAGGACCACTCCTTGGTGGAGTCACTCGTTCGCGAGGGTCGGATCACACCCGAAGAGGCCGAGGTTCATCCGCAGCGAAACGTGCTGACCCGCGCTCTTGGGGTTGAGGCACTCGTTGTTGTTGATGCTTGGCTGCTCAGTCCGTGCGACGGTGACCGCTTCTTGTTATGCAGTGACGGCCTGTTCAACGAAATTTCTGAGGATCGCATCGCTGAGATTCTGAGTGAGCCTGATGAACCCGAGGTTCTTGCTCGCCGTCTAGCTGCCGAGGCTGATGCCTCGGGTGGCCGGGACAACATCACCGTGGTGGTAGCCGAGGTGACCGAGTCGGGCCACCTGCCAGCGCCTTTGGCGGAGCGCTGCCGACGTATTGCCACACCGACTGTTGATCTGGAGGACGCGTTTCGTGACCCTCTAAGCGATACGGCCA
>CAFBOG010000007.1_pt1 | contig 20345 bp, 14 predicted proteins | sample 7269381 | NCBI WGS metagenome assembly CAFBOG01 (sample SAMEA6814108, study PRJEB35770) | freshwater metagenome | biome: Freshwater; feature: Freshwater reservoir; material: water | place: Czech Republic | collected 2017-07-26 | depth 30m m
GAACAAACGGAGCGAGCAAGTCCATCGGAAGTGGACCCAGATGCGAACCCTTTCCAATGCTTCCCAAGCTCGTGACGAGCCCCAACAGAGGGTGGTCAACCGTTCCGACCTGAGCGGCGCGCATCATCAGGGTTGCTGCGTGGCCCGTTGGCTGCCAGCCCACAGAATTGGCCCACCAAATTCCGTGGGCGATGAACCCAACCGAAATGACACCCATTACCCCTGCGCCAACTACATGCTGCCGGGTCATCCTCCGCGGCTCAGATACCCGAGGGAAGGATGCAAAGTGAAGCAGCCTTCGCCACTGACGACCGAGAGCGCGGCTCCCGCTACGGGGAAATTCGCTCGCCTGGAGAAAGACTCGGCCCACGCATTTTGTCAACGCTGATCCGAACTTGAACAAGCGTGTTATCAACCGAGTCACAGCCAATCCTGGTGTGAGCATCGCGAGAAGAATGAGGGAGGCCCCGATTAGCGAAAGCAGGCGTGACGGTTGTGAACTCGAGAGGAGCGAACTCGCCCCCGACGTGGAAACCACTAGCGAGAGCGCAGCAACTGCCACGAGTAGGAATCGAAGAGCAGTATCCCAACTGCGCCGTGCAACCCCATAAAGAGCTGCGCTGCTCGACACGACTAACAGGCTCCAGCCAAGCCAGCGAAGGCCAAGGGAGCGAACGTGTATCTGATTCCATCGCTCTGGGCCGAGAACGAATGCAGCAATACAAAGCGCTCCGATAGTGCTCCAAGTCGCAGCGAATCGCAACCAGGTTCTGCCAGTCAACCGGCTCCCCGACCGATACATGACTGCTAGTTCCCAGGTGAGTACTCCTGGAGCCACTAGAAGTACAGGCGCGAGCCAGAACACCGTTGGTTCAAATGGCGAAATCGCTACACGACCCAACAGCGCACACAACGATGCTCCAAGGGCAACAGCCAGTGGCCAGTCCGAGAGCTTGCGGGAAGCCTGCACTTTGCGTGCCTCGATCTTCCTGAACACAACCGCAGCCAGAAGGACCAGAATCACGACAATGCAGATCTGCAGCGCCGCCAATGCAGGAATTGCGCTTATCCGTGCAGATCGAGATCCAAAATCCAAGAACGCCTGAGCTATCGACAACACCCAAGCAACAACCAAAAGGGAGCTAGAGGACACTCTCGTCGCCTGGTCGTTGTCCGTCACCGTGTCCAAACCGTTCGCTCAGTTCTCGGATGTAATGAGGTTGTAGTGGTGCTGAGAAAAGAATCCCCTCAAGACGCACCGATTCTAACAGTGGCCCCCTCCGATCCCACCGGTCACTCTGCCCTACTCCTCAGCATGGGACATCGTCTCTACTTGCGAATGCTGACCGTTGGTCCTAGGCGAGCAAGATCCTGCGCAGTATCTCGAATTGACCTCATTGAAGACAAGGTCGAGGTACCAACTGACCGAGGGAAGTAATCCACCCCAATCTGCTGCAGAGTCGCTCCTGCGCGCATGGCACGGGCAAGCAGTTCGGCGTCAAAGAAAAGTGAGTTGCTCTGCGGTAGGCAATCCGCGACCGACTCGCGACGCAGAAGCTTTGCCGCAAAGTTCACATCTCTCACGTTCAACCCAGTCACTACTCGAACTGCAGTGTTGTAAACAGTCGACAAGACCTCTCGCCGGAGACCCTCACCCGTGCGGTCAAGCCGATAGCAGGCGACTATGTCGGCGTCATGTAACTCCGTGGCACGAAATGCCCGCTCGCAAACCATTGGGTCTACAGGCAGGTCGGAGTCCGTATAGAAAATCCAATCAGAGTTCGCTTCCATGAAGCCTGTTCGGAGTGCTCCCCCTAGGCCCTGATTGACTTTGTGGTGCACCACCCTCAGGTAGTCGTTCTCAACAGCTAGAGAGTCAAGGAGCTGAGCCGTAGCGTCCGTACTGCCATCGTTGACCGCCAAAATCTCTACCTTCGCGACCACGGATGTCTCAACCAACTCGGCTGCGGCTTGGCTGACAACTTCTATGGTGCGCACAGCACCTTCAACCTCGTTCCAAAAAGGGAGTACAAAGCTCAGACTCCGAGATGTGGTGCTCACAGCTACAGACGGTACTACCGCGTCGCAGATACGCAGCCATCATCGATTTCTGATGGTTTTTGGTAGTCTGAGAGGATGCGAGCACTCATAACGGGAGGGGCAGGCTTTATTGGGTCTCACCTTGTCGATGCCTTGGTTGCCCGCGGCGATGACTGCACTGTGCTTGATGACCTCTCTCGCGGCTCCCGGGACAACCTTGCACACCTGACGGATCAGGTGACTCTGATAGAGGGTTCCGTCACAGATCGAGACCTCGTAGGGGATCTCGCACCCGAGTTTGATTCCATCTATCACCTAGCCTCTGTAGTGGGAGTTCGATCCACGATTGCCAATCCTGCAAAGGTCATTGAGGTAGCAGTCACTGGCACTGCAAACCTGCTTCGGGCTGCAGCGTCTGATGCAGCGTTTTTAGTGGCCTCAAGCTCTGAGATTTACGGTCGCAGCGTTGCAACTCCTTTCGACGAGCAGACTCCAGGACTACTCGGGCCACCACAGGCGGCGAGATGGAGCTATGCCCACGCTAAAGCCTGCATGGAACACCTCGCACTAGCTGCAGGATCAACATCTAGGCGGCCGGCATCAGTCATCCGCTATTTCAATGTGTTTGGGCCGCGCATGCCGCGCTCGGTTGACCCGTCGGTCATCACCTTGTTCTTGGACGCAGCTCAAGCGGGCCAAGACTTAGTCATCTATGGGGACGGCACACAAACTCGGAGCTTTGTGTTCGTTCAAGATGCCGTCGACGGAACCATTGCCGCTTGCGAACGCGGCTCGGGGGCCGTGGTGAACCTAGGTGGCCCGCAAGAGACAAGCATCTCCGATTTGGCCGAGCAGATTCTGAGCACCACGAGTTCAAACTCAACCGTGCAGCGGGTTGCCCTACCTACTGCCTTGGGTCTGACCTCCGAGGAGCCTCACCGCCGCAGCGCAACGGGAGTTCTCGCTGCTGAACTGCTGGACTGGAAGCCTCAAACCTCGCTGAACGAAGGGCTGAACACAACTTGGTCCTCTTGGCCTGCATAGCGGTGCTTGCTACTCCGCAGCAAGGCCCGCTGAACCCTGAGAGCTGGTGTTCTTGACGTGCTCTTCCTTCGCCATGCAGGTCGCTTGGCCGCAGACTTCATGCGGTATGCCCGGCTCAACAAAGCTTGGTGGTTGCTGCCAGTAGCTGCCCTTCTCATAGTGGCAATCGCTCTCGGCACTGCGACACAGGCAGTCGTCCCCTATGCGGTTTACACCTTCTTCTGAGTCGATGAACCTCTAACTCGATGGACCATCACTTTGTTCTCGGAGTCAGTGGGCTGTACCACGATGCAGCTGCGGCGCTGCTTCGCGATGGCCAACTTGTTGCTGCAGCGCAGGAAGAGCGCTTTACTCGCATCAAAAATGACCCGGCCCTTCCAGTTCAGGCACTTGAGTACTGCCTACAAGAGGGAAAAGTACCGAGCGGTAGCTCAATCACCGTGGCCTATTACGAGAAGCCGCTGAGTTCTTTTGTTCGGGTGCTCAAGACCTTTAGCGCAATTGGGACCAAGGGCATCAGAACGTTTCCTCGTGCAATGGAAGAATCGCTGCGCCGAAAGCTCTGGGTCTCATACGGGATAGATCGGGCCCTCAAACAACTGGGTTTCGCCCCTGCTCGGCAAACACTTTTCGCTGAGCACCATATGAGCCACGCCTCTGCAGCCTTCTACCCCTCGCCTTTCGACTCCGCCGCAGTGCTCACATTTGATGGAGTCGGAGAGTGGGCCACATCCTCAATCGGCTTCGGTAGCGGATCGAATATTGACCTGCTGCAAGAAATGCGGTTTCCCTCTTCGCTCGGTCTGTTGTATTCAGCGTTCACTTCTGCCTGCGGCTTTGGCGTCAACAGTGGTGAGTACAAGTTGATGGGACTCGCTCCTTTTGGCGAACCCCGATACGTCGAACGAATCCTGAATCAGGTCCTCGACCTACGAGAAGACGGTTCCTTTACCGTCAACTTGGACTACTTCGACTATCTGGCAGGGAAACGCATGACGAGCAGGAAGTTCGATCAACTCTTTGACGGACCTCCTCGACAACCTGAGGCCCCGATTACACGCAGGGAATGCGACCTCGCGCGCTCAATTCAGGTGGTACTCGAAGAGGTGGTCCTGCGGGTTGCCAAACACGCACACAAGCTCACCGGCTCAAACCAGGCCGTGCTTGGCGGCGGCGTAGCGCTCAATTGTGTAGCGAACGGGCGACTTCTTCGTGAAGGTCCCTTTGAACAGATCTGGGTGCAGCCCGCAGCGGGAGATGCTGGATCGGCTCTTGGTTGCGCCCTCTGGGCCTGGCATGAAGTCTGCGGCGGCGAGCGAGAGGACCCGGCAGGTAAAGACTCCATGATGGGGTCGCTGCTCGGCCCGCTACCGGCAAGTGCGAGCCCCAGTGAGACTTTCCCCGCGCTTGGGCGGCCATGTGAGCAACTAACCGACTCGACTGAACTCGCAACTCGTGTGGCTGCACTGCTCGCTGACGGGGTAATTCTTGGCCTGTGCTCAGGGCGTATGGAGTTTGGTCCTCGCGCTCTTGGTAATCGATCGATTCTGGCTGACCCACGATCCCCTGGCATGCAACGCCGTCTCAATCTGAGCATCAAGAATCGCGAATCCTTCAGACCATTTGCACCGATTGTCCTTGAGGAACGATCAAACGAGTTCTTCGAGCTAGACGGACCCTCGCCCTATATGTCCTTTGTCGCTCCCGTGCGTGGTGCGCTCATACCAACAAGCCAGGGAACAACCAATCCGACACCCTCAGATCAGATTGACCTGTCTGAACGTCTCGACCAAGTTGACTCACCTTTACCGGCCGTCACTCACGTAGACGGCACTGCGAGAATCCAGACTGTTGATGCTCAACGCAATCCGCAACTCCACAATATTTTGAGCGCCTTTGAACAACTGACTGGGTGCCCCGTCCTAGTCAATACCTCGTTCAACGTTCGAGGCGAGCCAATCGTGGCCACTGCCGAAGATGCCTACCGCTGTTTTATGACCACGCAGATGGACTGGCTACTGATTGATGACTGCCTCTTCAATAAGAAGGAGCAGCCGGATTGGACGGGGCTTCGCGCAAAACTGGTCGCAGACTGAGCAAGCTTTGTCGTCTATCCCCGACTGTTCTGAAGGTCTTGCAGAGTCGGCTGTAACTCCTTGAGCATCCGCTCGGCGACAATCTTTGAACCAAGTTCGTTGGTATGAACCGTGTCCCAGTAGATCGGTTCAGTTTGACCATCAAAGACACCTGATAGGTCGGTCACACCGAGGGCGCCCAAACCGGCACGAACGACGTCCGAGGTCTGGGTCCAGATTTTAACCGAGTCCCCGGTGACTTTGACTGCTGCAAGAGTCTCTGTGTCAGCTGCAGACTGCGGTTGCTTTGCGCGAATATCTGGCTGCCAAAAGATGAGCACGGGCACCGAGGACAGCTCCGAGAACTTACGTATGACTTCGATTCCCTTGCCATAACGAGTGAGAACCGCCTGGCCTGAAGCGGCTGGAGTGAGTTCCTTATCGGGGGTGCGAGTCTTGCTAGGAGGCAGCAGTGTTTGGCTGGGGGCGGAGTCGCGCTCGGCTTTAGCTGTAGCACGCTTGCTCAGGACTGCATCGAGCTCGCCGTCGATGAGTGATGCGGGCCGAGTCGAAGCACCTTTCCCTTGTGCAGCAAGTACCCCTTGGAGTGAAACATCATTTGCGCCGTCGTAGATCACAATGAGGTCGGGTTTCTCTCCTGCCTCAAGTTGCGCAATCAGAAGCATTGCTGACTGCCAGTTCACGGTTGCGGGCACGGCAAAGTTATGGATTTCTAAGGCGACGCCCTGGTCTTGCGCCAGCTTGACCAATTCAGAGGGAATGGTGTGTTCGTCTCGCTGTCCGGCACCAAATGCCGCAGATCCGCCAAAGAACCAGATGACAATCGGCTCACCCAAGGCTGGGTCTGGCTGAGTGCTGGCTCGTTCCCCGTCGCGAACGTTTATGTACTTCGATGCCACATCCTTGATCCTCCAGCCTCCAACTGCAGCGTTGAACTCCAAGTTGTTCCACGCGTCCAGCAAATTGACCCGCAGGTTCTGCGCCCAAGGTGCATCTTTGAATGCCGGATCCTGCTCGAACGGGCGGGTGAACGTGCTCGGTCGGTCCTGCTGGGTTGCAACCTCCTGATCCGAGTTGGTTCGTGACAGCTTCACTGGCCCAACACCCATGAGTAAAGCGACCACAACGAGGGCCAACGTCGGAACTAGCAGCCTCAGATGGCCTCGCCTGCGGACGCTCCTTGTCGGCCTCGGCTCCCGCATGGCCATGCTTTGAGCGTGCTCAGGGCCACCATTAGAACGCCCACGGTTCTCTGTTTGTAGATCAACCCAGGCAGAACTTCGGGTCGCCCAGCCTCCATCGAGCGGAGAATAGCCAAAGAGGCGCGAGATCCAGCTCAGTGGGATGACCACAAATATCATGATTGCGCTACCCAAAATCGCTGTGACTGCTTGGCCGACGAAGCGCGCCGCTCGTGCAACCCCTGAATCAATCAGATGCGCCGTACGGTGAGCCCGCGCGTACATTTCGAGTAGTCCTGCAGTCAGTGCACCTAGCAACAAAAACGTGAGCAACGAGGGCGCCCGGTACCACAGCAACATCGATGCAAGCAGCGGTCCAAGGGCTAGGCCGGCTACAACCGCTTGTCGTTGCGGCCACTGCACTGGCAGGGACCAACGAATGAAGGTTCCATAAGCGAGGATCGTTCCCAGAACAACCACCGCAAACGGGTACACGAACCCGAATCGCAGAGCCGCCACCCCTAGTACCGCAGCAAGGCCTATGGCAAGCAACGAGCGCAGTCGGTGAACTCGCAGGCTGCCCTGCTGCAGTAGGCAGATGACGAGCATGCTCAACAGGAGCAGCGCTGCTGCCCGTGCAAGATCTTGTAAGGAACCGAATCCGATTCGAGCAACTGCAGCGCCACAGCCAACAAGGAGCACTGCAGCGAACAACAACGGGTTCGCAACGCCACCCGAAGTTGTGCTCACCCCACGGTCAGACCTCGTCCCCACGTTTAGATTCTACTGCTCCGTCAGTTCAGAAGCGCTCCGGGCCTCTGATCCAGAAGAATATTGCCCTTGAGCGTCTTTCGTAGCCTCCCGTCCAGCAAAGAACCTTGCCGGAGTCATGCTCTGCGGGGGCCGATCAACGATTTGGGTCGGCTTGACACTTGGGTCTGGCCGGCCTTGATGGAGTTGGTGAACGTAGCCCTCAAGATCAAACTCGTAGCATTCCACCTTGCCCTCAGGGGTTTGATCGTCGGCAAAATAGAACTGTAGGGGAATCTTGGAGGGAGCAAGGATCCCGTGGGCGGCAAGGCGGACCTGGTCGGAACTGTTATGAGGCGAGTAGTGGATGATCCCCGACACCATCAAGATGAGTTCCCCCGCTACACAATCAAAGCGCAAACCTGCCGCTCGGACGGAGTTCAGAACCTCGTTAAAGGTAGAAGGGACATGTAGGGACCGAATCAAGTTCGTGTAGCGATGAGATCCCGGAACCACATGCAACGTGCCGTTGAATTCATCCATGTCCACAAGAGGAATCCAGGCGTAGATACTCGTCGCTATCCGCTCGTCAACTATCGCGTAATCCTGATGAGGACCCGGTTCATCTAGCGTTGAAGGTGGCTTAACAGAGAAGTCGAGACGCATGAGTTCAAGCTGTTCTTGGTCAATGACCTCAGCAATCTTCGGAGCTAGCAGCACTTCCAATTCCTCGTTTATGAACGTGCGCACATCCTCTTCAGGGATCAAGATGGTGTGAAACCAGGCGTCCCCGATCGGGTGATTCATCCGCCTCGCCGCTTCGGCAAAAATTTCTTGCCCGCGTGCTACTTCCTCTTCTGAGAGCACCACTCCAAGACGGACAAAGCCGTCTCGTGCTAACGCTTGGGCCACTGCGGGGTCCTTGACTCCAACGATCTCTCGGAGTGGAGCAGGTACCACCTTCGCACCCTTCACAGGGATTTCGGATAACGGCCTGACGGCAACGTTTCCAAAACTGCCAAGATCGATTTCGTGGAGGGCTCCGATCGCAGTGGCAGTGCAGAGTGCCTCTGAAGCCCAGCCGAAACTCTCTTGAGGTCCGCCGAAGTAACAGACAGCTCGCTCCCAACACCCCTCGGGAAGTTGCCGCTGCAACAACATCTCGGCAAGGTTCGCACAATCTTGTCGCGCTGCGTCAAAGAGCCTGAGCACTCGTAATGCGTCTGCGAGTTCAAGATCGCTACGGAATTCATCAGCGGCTGCCATGTCAACAAGCCGCGAAATAATCAGGCTTCGCAACCCTGCGAAGCGCTCGATTCCCTCCCGGGCGGAAACCGCAATACTCCGATAGAGGCTGGTTCGACTTCGATACCAGTGATCCTCTTCGACTTCAGTGCCTTCTTCAACGACAGATGCCACCCACTCGATAGCAGAAGCTGGGGCAAGATTTGGCCCGAGGTAGCGGATGACATTTGCATTCACCGTTACGTCAACGTCCGATGGACTCGCCTCGGAGTTCTGCCAAAGCTCAACCCGTCTAGAGCGAGTGCTCGTGGACCGCTCCGAGCGCAGTTGCCAGCGGTACGCCAAGCTGCGGACCTCGGGCCGCGGAAGCATCCAGGTATAGAACCTTCCTTGCGGGTCGCGATTAGCCAAGAGGACTCTTTGGTTTGCAGTTCCTGCGGAACTTCCTACTGCGAGCGAACAACATGCGGTGTCATCCGCATCGGGCGGGGTGTAGTCATGGAGTTCAGCAGCCTTAGCCCAATAGCGCCACAGTCCAGCCCCTTCACGTTCGCCGAGTAAGTACTGCGCAGCACGCTCCTGCATAGCTACGGCAGCAGGTAGGTCAAGACCCTGTAGTGCAAGTGAGGTCAGCGCAGTCACAAAGTTCACACTGTCGGGCTGCCAGTTCGGCGCCTCGAGCAGGGAACTTGCGTAGGAAGGGAACTCCCCCGAGGCCTTCTGCTCAGCAAAAAGCCAAGTAGTAGCAAGTTCTACAGAGGCTTGAATCTGCTGTTTCATGGAGTTTCCCCCTGACTCGGAACGCATCTAGTCCTCAGATCTCGACTGGCAGGTGACCGCAAAACTCCTAGATAGTGAGGATACCTGAGCATTCCCGATTAGCTTAGGGAAGATATGTAACTCATCCCGGGGACGGATGAGTCGACCAGTAAAGGCATTCAACATGGGTCTTCTCGATAGGTTCCGGAGTAAGCCTGGAACTCAAGCAGTTGTGCAAGAGAGTCAGCCAGAGATCCCGGCGGCGGATAGCCCAGATGCCGAGGTAGAAGAAACAGCCCCGGCCCCGCCGAGTACCGAGGTCGATCCCAACCGCCCGCACCTTGGAGAATGGCTCGATCTGCCGGTCGCTGAAGTCTCCAACCACCCCGACGCGATCGAACGAATCTACGACGGGACGCTTGATGGGATGTCGATTCGCGGAGTTTTCACCAAGGAGGAAGTAGCCACTGGGGTTCTCCGTGCTCGCACCCATGCAGCTGAATTCAATGACTATGGCAAGCAGATCTTTTTTGGTACTGCGATTGTCGGCGCTGATGATGACCGCTCCGACTACTACGCCGCTGCTCCCATCATTAATGACCGCGTAGACGAGCTTTTTGACGTGGACTTTGTGGGACGCATTGGGCAGGTGCTGTCGGCAGTCGGTGCAGGTCGCCCCGCTAGCGTGCCGTCCGAAGAGGGCAGAGGCAACTACGTTCCCATCACGATTCGCTTTCTTCCGCCCGACGGTGGGGTTATGCATGCTCATACAGCAAACGAGTTCTGTAACGCTTGGGGGTCGTACGAGCATCTGCGTGAAATTGCGCGAATGTGGAACTCGTTGAGCTACTTCGTTGTTGGCCAGAAGCCAGACAAGGGTGGCGAACTCGTTCTCTACGATCTGATGTGGGACGACACTCCTGAAGATGTTCGGGCGTTGCCAATGAGCGAGGAGCGCGATGCTCTTCTTGAACGCTTTGGACGAACACCCATCGATCTAGATGTGGGAGACATGATCCTCTTCACAGGCGGAAGGATCTGGCATCGGGTTGAACCCGTCTTTGGCACGCAAGAGCGAGTCACCATCGGAGGGTTTGCGGCACTGTCGCAGGACGAAGAACAAGTCTATTTCTGGAGCTAAGTTCCAGTCTTAGACTCAACTGCTCAGCAGTGACTGCAGGTCTTCAATTCTCAGCTCGACAGCTGGGATGGTGATCCGAGCGACCTTCTGGCCGTACCGATCGTCACCATCTCCGTGCCAGAACTCAAAGAAAAATCGCTCGTCGATCTCCCAGACCTGCACGTCTAATCCGTCCTCGTTCGTGCCAACCTGCTGATGCCACAGGGTCGTGACCTCTTGAGGAACCATCACAAACTGAATTGCCAGACGGCGCTGATCCGTCTGGTTTGGCGGCGAATAATGCACGAGCGCATCATCGAGGATGACGGCATGGCCTGCTGGAACCTCAACCCTGGTCAGCAGTTCGTCAATTATCCCTTGTTCGATTCCACCAAAGGCCTGATAGGCCCACATGCCGCGCCGGCTGCGAAGCGAACGGTGGCTGCCCTCAAGCATGGACATTGCCCCGTTGTCGAGCACGCAATCTACGAGCGCAACCCAGACCGAGACTGAGGCATAACGCGACTCATCAACCACCGAGAGATTCTGGTGCGTGGGCACCACTCCAGTGCCGGGCAGTTTGTTCACGAAGTTTGCGATGAGTGGCCGGTAGTCAACTAAGACTTTCTGGGCCTCAGGGCCAAGCACCGAGGTGATCAGATCAAAGGCTTGTCGCCGGAACTCCGGCCGCGAGTGGATAATGCTGAACTCGGCGTAGGTGTCGTTGTAGTCCTCTGGCCTGCTCGCCCCACCCAAAGACTCTGCAATGGAGTCATATCCCGCAACTAACTGATCAACCTGGCCCAGCGACAGCAACGGCATGACTACATAGCCTTTGCGGTCAAACTCGGCCTGCTGATCGGGGTTGCGAAGTACTGCTCGATCAACCCGGCAGGACTCAACAGGGAGAAATCCGAGTTCCGTTGGCGATGACATAACGACATGCTCCCCTAGTTGGACCCACTTTTGTGTTGATTGTAGCGGGATGCTGCACAGATACACTCGGTACTGATCCGCAACTACCCCTGAGCACCTTCCCCGTTAGCTTGAGCACCTTCCCCGCTCGGCAGACCTGCAGCGGCACCTGTGAATTGGCTACGTTTGGACCGTTAATGGGGTTTCAACCTGTTGCCACCTGACAGAGTTTGCTGTATACATAAATCCATGAAGAAGGTAGGCGGGGGCCATAATTTTGCAGGTTTTGCCCAAGTGGGTCTCTGTGGAGTGGCCCTTGTGGCAGTAGTAGCGGCAGTGCTGTTGATCAAGCCCGCTTCACCGCCGATTCAGAATCTCGCTTCCGTAGTCGCACCAACCACGGTTCCTGTCACCACAACCGCGTCTCCCCCATCTACGCTCCCACCCGATCCGCAGTTTCCCCAAGAAACAGTCGACGATCACGATGCTTCTAAAGCGTTGTACGGCTGGGGAACCGCCCAACCCACTCAAATGCGTGCCACGGTTCATTACGGAGGCACCTCAACGTTGCTGTCACCAGAACGCAGGCGGCTGCTCGGAGAGCAACTCGTTCAAGTGCGAGAGGCGGCTCTCAAGGTTGGGACCGTGGCAGAGGCCGAGAAACTGGGATTCGTCCGAAACTTCCAGAGGATCAACGGCCGAGGGTTTGAATACATAAACTGGTCTCGCTTCAACACCAAGCTGGACTTATCTCGACCAACGATGTTGGCCTTCGACGGGGACAGCCCAGACTCTCGGGTGATGTCCGTGGCTTACAACGTCCTAGGGGCAATGGCCGATGGGCCTCCCACGGATTTGCCATTGGAAGTTATCCCCTGGCACTACCACTCGAATCTCTGCGAGAAAGACAACTCAATCGTCGGCAGTGTCGAATACGACGCAAACGGCAATCCCTACCCAGAACAGGCTCAGCGCTGCAAAGACTTGGGAGCTGTGTTCCGCCCCGAACTCAACCATTGGATGGTTGACCTCTGGGTGATTCCGGGCTGGGAAAACCCGTGGGGCTTGGTATCGAGTAAGCACCCGGACATGATGTTTGAACCCACACCTTGGTTCACCTCGAACAAAACGGGAGAGGTCGACGGGTTCGGCCTGTACTGCGAGATTCCCGCTGGTGCAGACCCAGCGCCAGCTTCCAAACCTTCCTGAGACAGAGGTAGGGCCTCAGGCTCGAGAAGCCGCGTATCGTCTAGCAATCTCTTCAAACGAGAGTTGCTCAACGCTGTAGTCCTCGATCTCGATGAATGGTTCTCCTGCGGGAACGTCACCAATCATGAAGGTGTAATAGAAGTCATCGGGAATCTCAAACCCCTGCACGAGCCCCTCGGGCGACTTATAGAAGTGAATAGGAGTCGACCCCTCTGCTAGGGCGTACAGGCTGCCAACCACTCGCGTGGAGTCCGAGTTGTTTGGTGGCGTTCCATGTAGCACTCGAATGTCATACACCATGGCTTGGCCAACCTGAATCGGAACAGTCACCATGAGTTCGTCACGGACTCGCTCATGCTCGGCTTCCCACTCCATGGGAAATCCAGGGCTTCCTCGTAGCCCAGTCAGCCACTTATGACTGCCTGGAAGCACCTTCATCTGACCAACTTGCTCGGTGACTTCTGTCAGCGGAATCCACACGCCCATTGTTGGGTGCACGGACTCGTCAGCAAGGATCCAATCTTGATGAGGAGATACCTCGGTGTCTGGGCCGGGATGCTTGACCATGAAATAGCCAACCAGCGGTTCATAGCCTTCGATGACCTGATTGAGCAGCGGCCAGACAATGGCTCCCACTTCGTCATTAGCCGCAGCCTTGTACTCCTGATCCGGGCTCATCAAGCTTGGGTAGTACCCAGTGTCAATGCCTGAATTCAAACGCTTGTAGGAGTCAAGCAGGGCTCGAACCACCTCGGGAGAAGCAAAATCTACGATCACATACCCGTCGCGCTGGAACGCAGCATCATGGTCTGGGTCTCTGAACGTGGACTGGGTCACTGTGTCTGCATTTTCAAAAGTTCTTGAATCGATCACAGGTTCCGCCTTGTTCGCATCTTTCAACCATTCTAGCTACAGCCCCATAAAAAGGCCCGATAAATCTTCCCAGCCCAGTCCCTGCTGCACCCTCTGACCTGTGCACAGAATGCCGGGCCCCCATCCCGTTGGGGCCTCAGACCGATAGAATCGGTCATGCTGCTGCAGTGCAAAGACGGCCCTGATTGACTGGAGAGTCCTGGATGAGCCAGCAAGGATCAAGCGAAGCTTGTGAATCCCGGCCAAGAACTCACTTCGTTGACGAGTCCATCAACCAAGAATTGGCTGATCATGGTTTCGCCGTGCTGCCGAACTCGCTGAGTTCTGCGACGGTAGAAGCCCTCGCAGGTTTGTATCAAGGGGTTCTCGAACAGGTCGGCCGAGACAGTTCAGGTGTGTTTCTTCCATCCATGATGATTTCTCGACTCGACCTGCGGGCGCAGCTTTGGGATGGCGTGCGAAGCATGCTCGGCCCGCACTTTGACCCCTTGTTCAAGCCGAACACGACCACCGTGGTTGGCGGATCTTTTGTCTCTAAACCGGGTGCTCAGAACAGTGCTCGCAACCCTCATCAAGATCCGTCGATATTTGATGAGACTCGCGAGGTGAGTATTTCACTCTGGATTCCCCTGACTGATTCCGATAGCTCCAATGGGACGCTGTACCTACTTCCAGGAAGCCATCGAATGCGTAATCGCGTTCGGCCGCCGGACGTGGACTCGCTTGACTCAGAGGTCAGTACCTATGCGCTGAAGAAGTCAGTGCCAGTGGAGCTCTCTGCGGGCCAAGTACTGGTCATTGACGGAGCAGTTATCCACCATTCTCCCGCCAACACCTCGAACGCCGAGCGTGTCGCTGCCATCTGTGCACTCATACCGCCCGACTGCGAAATGCGCTACGCCCGAAGCCAGAATGGGGCACTTGCAGGTACGGCCCAGATCTACAACGTCGGCCCAGAGATGTACCGCTCAGGAAACTTGATGAGCCCCGAGTTAGACCCAGATTGCCTAGTTGAGACTCCCTTGTACCGCCCAGCGAGCATGGCAGACCTTGAGTCCTCGCTCTCCTCCGAGTGAACATCAGCCAGGTCAGGAAGCTGTTTGCACCGACCAGTTGGTTTGAAGCTTGAGACCAGGCCGAGCCATGACTTCGCCATCGATTTTCATCTCTGCCGAGGCGACCGCAAGGGCTGCAGGAAAGACCTGATCCAAATGGCGGTCATCCTGCGGGAGTACCGCAATGCGGAACTGAAACCGGCCCGTTGCCATGGGCACCCGAGGAACTTCAGCGTCAATGACATAGGTACCAGGGGTGGCTAGAAAATCCGAGGGGCCAAGCTCCCTCTCTGCATAGACTGCTCGCTCACTGGTAAATAGCGACATCACTAACACACCCTCGCAGGGTTCATGGACTATGATCTTGGCTCGAATCGTGATGGCTTCTCCCGACCGAATGACCTCTGGAATCGCCTCAATGGAATCAATCTCAACCTTGCCCGCAATCGTGGGCGGCACCCTGAAGTCCTCGAAGGTCGCGCCTGCTTCAGGGTCTAACTCGGTGGTGGGTTCCTCGCCGATGTACTGCTTCATGGCCTCTGCAGGAGTGCCATCGACAACGATCCGACCGTGATCCAACAGGATGACGCGCTCACACATCGAGTTCACAGCCCACAGATTGTGTGTCACAAGTACCAACGCTGCGCCCGAGGCATTCATTTCTCGAATGCGTTCCAAGCTACGTCGTTGAAAATCAAAGTCACCCACCGAGAGGACTTCATCAACGAGGAGCAGGTCGCAGTCAATTGCCGTTGCGACTGCAAAACCGAGCCGGGCTCGCATGCCTGTGGAGTACCGCTTCACCGGCATATCTAGGAACTCTGAAACCCCAGAGAACTCAATGATCTCGTCGTATTTTCCGCGAATCTCGGACTTTGACATACCCATGATGTCTCCAGCAAAGAACACGTTCTCATGGCCGGTCAGTTCGGGATCAAAGCCAATTCCAAGCTCAATGAGAGAGGCAAACCTTCCATTGACAGTTGCATGACCGCGACTGGGTTCTACGATGCCTGCGAGCACTCGCAACAGAGTTGACTTGCCCGCACCGTTATGGCCAATCAGGCCCAATGTGTCGCCAGGTTGCATGGTAAATGAGATGTCATTGAGTGCCCGGAACGTAGTGGACTCAGCGGCCTCGCCGCGCCTGCCTGGAATGAGAGCACGCGCGTTGGTTCGCTCCTGGCTCAGCCTGTATTCCTTCGTAACGTGCTCGACGTGGACGAGTGGTTCTTGAGCCATCTCAGACCACGTCCACAATTCGATCTTCAATTGCCCGCAGATAAAAGACTGAACCCACTAGCAGTGCCGTACCAATAGAGAGATGCAGAAGAAGAAGATTGAAGTTCGGCCAGATCCCCTCAAGCGATACGGCCCGTGTCGCCTCTGCCACCACTGCGACTGGATTGACGGTGCCAAGAAACTTGAGAGTCGAGGGAATCTGCGACTCGGGGTACAGAATTGGACTGGCCAAGAACAGCACCTGGCTAATGGTTGGCATGGCATGAGCCACGTCCCGAACGAACACAGTAATGGTGGCAAGAAGAATCGCGATTGCGACGGTGTACACCAGAAGCACAGCGATTACTAGCGGAAGCGCTACCAGAGTGATTGAAGGCGAGATGCCTTGAATCCATGCAACCCCCACGATGGCCACAAGGCCAACACCTAGGTCTAACAGGGCTGCAACGCAGCCAGAAAGGGGAATGACTTCCCGGCGAAAGTACACCTTGCTCAACACCGAAGATCGATCGATGAATGATGTCGCCTGATTCAAACCTGCTGTGAAGTAGCGCCAGACAACTATGCCGGCTACCACAAAAGACAGGTAGGGAATGTTTCCACCAGAGACGTTGAGGATTTGGCTGAAGACCACTGCGTAGACCAGAACCAGCAAAATCGGCTGCGCGATACCCCAGAACAGAGACAGCGCGCTCTGGCGGTACTTACTGTGTAACTCGCGTCTCGCAAAGCTGACTGTTAAGCGGGCCTCGCTGCGTGCTCGCCTCAGGTTGGCAGCAGAGAACGGCCTGCGTGCGTACCGCGCGGCAGGTTCGACTGTTACGTCGGTCATGTGGGCCAAGCCCCCCCGGGGCGCCTTCTGGTCTCTTGGTCTACGAGATCCACCGGTAGAACGATACCAGCGGTTCCTAAGGGATCCTCATGGGAAGACAGCAATGAGCAACCCGCCTGACCTGTGTCCCGAACTTCAGACGGACTCAGAACCCACCGAGGACTTCCTATGCGGCGAACCCTGCGAGATTGTCCTGCTTTGGTCAAGGAATTCAGCCGAGGTTGTTGGAGGCCGCTCACCAGAGATTTTGCCAAGTGACTGTAAGTAATCGGGGCGCGCCCGCCAGTCGATCTGGCGGAAAACGTCGGGATGAGGGACTTCAAGCTCTTCAACACTGTCGTCACTGTCACAAAAATACAGCGAGAGCGGTGCAGATTTTGGGGCGTAGGCCACCGCTGCGGCATAACGCGGCAGGTTGGAGTGATTCATATCCGACCCGTGCGCAAGGGCCATGTCGAACACAACTGCCTCGCCAGCCAAGACCGGAACTGTCTCGGTATCCTCGAAGCTCAGTTCAAGGAGGGGGTCTTGTGAGTAACGAGGTGTCATCGGGACTGATCGCGGACCGGTGTCAACCTGATGGCTCCCCCGGATCACGGCCAAGGCGCCGTTGCTCTCGTCCACATCCACTAGAGGCACCCAGATGCAGACCGCCCGGAACTGCGACTCATCGAGGAGGCGAAAATCCCTATGGATCTCTTTTTGACTGTCCTGTCCCGGGCCTTTGACGATGAATGAGGACATCACCGGCTCGTAATCTACGAGTAGCTCGCTAGCACCCTGGGCAAACGCAGAACAGAGAATTCGGTGGATTGCTTCGCGTTGGGCAGACTCAAGTGCGGCGGCGGCAGTGTCGTAAAATCCGGTCCCACCAAAGGTGCCAAGCTCATCGAGTTCGTTGCGTAGTTCCGCTACCTGCTCGGAAGAGAAAAACGAGCGAGTCACGACTCCCTGCTGCAAAAACTCCTGGTTTAAACCAACATCCTGAAGCACGGGTCCAGGCTGAGATGGAGTTGTTATCACTGTCACCTGCTGCCCCTTTCGCGTCTACTGGCCATGCCAATGATACTAAGGATCAATGGCACTCAAGCATCTGGTGAATTTTCATCAGGCAGGTTCGGCATGCATGCTCCGGCTCAAAGGAAGCTGCCAGGGCCGCTGTCACCGTCGGATTTGGCGCTTTCGTTGCTAGCGTAAAGGGGTAACAGGGGTCCCAAAGGAGCAAGAGATGTGCGGCATTGCCGGGATAGTCGGAGCAGGTGCAGACGCGCTTGCTGACCGCGTCCAAGTAATGATCTCTGCTCTGAACCACCGTGGGCCCGATGAACAAGGGGTGGCGGTGTTTCAAAACGCCGTTCTGGGCAGTGCACGCTTATCCATCATCGACCCCGCTGGTGGCCACCAACCGCTCTACAGTCCCGACCGGCAATTCGCTACCGTTTGCAACGGTGAGATCTACGGATTCGAGCGTCTCAGAGAGCAGTACTCGCAGTATCCGTTTCGGACCGGATCCGATTGCGAGGTGGTACTGCCGCTCTACGAGGAGTACGGGTCCGACTTTCTTCCTCGCCTTCCGGGAACCTTTTCATTAGCTGTTTGGGATGACCGCTCGCAGACTCTTCTGATGGCGCGCGACCGATTCGGTGAGCGGCCGTTGTACTACTCCACTACCAGCGACGGGCTCTTGGCCTTTGCATCGGAGTCGCATGCCTTACGGGCCGCTGGGTTCGGAGGGATGACTCCTGATCCGAGCATGGTGGCCGAGATGCTCAGGCAGGGATATGTTCCATCGGGTCAGTCCATCTGGAGCGATATCGAATCGATTCCACATGCCTCACGCCTCCGCTGGTCGCTCGGAAACACACCTCGGGTAGACCGCTGGTGGACTCCCCCCGAAGTGATTGATGGGATTTCCGAAGATGAGGCCGCTCTGTGGTTCCGAGGAGCACTCGACAATGCAGTGCAGGAGCAACTCGAGGCGGACGTTCCTGTTGGAACGTTCCTCTCGGGTGGGATTGACTCCACCACCGTGGCTGCACTCGCAGCAGCACATCACCCAGACCTGCACGCCTTTACCTTTGACATGCCCGGCGAGTCAGAGGTTGCATTCGCACGCGATACAGCAGCAAAGCATGCAATGACGCTGCATGTGCTCACCCCCGACACCTCGAATCTTGCAGATGAAATCCTGCAACTTGCCACTACCTGGGATGAACCGTTTGGCGACTCCTCATCGCTGCCAACCAGCCTGCTCTGCAAGTTCGCTCGTGAACACGTCAAGGTGGCACTCACAGGTGATGGTGCGGATGAATTACTCGGGGGCTACTTGGTTTGGGCTCGAGGCACCTTGGAGCCAGGGACGCCCGGAGCCCCAGCACTGATTCAGGAGTCCCTGAAAACCACAGCTACTCCGGGCAAAGCTGCAGGCTCTGTACTGTCCAAGATGAAGGCTCAACTTCGGACCCGGCGAAGCGCAACAGCTTCTTCCGTATCAAGCCGAGGGGTGAGCAGCGGATCTGATGTTGCGCGACGCTACGCCTCGTTCCGGCAGTACTTCACTGCAAGCCAACTCGCAGACTTAGGCCTACCCGCAGTCAGTGCCAACGACGTTGACCTCTCTACCTACAACTACGGCACAGCGGATGACATCAGCCGGTTTGATCTAGACCACTATCTGCCCGGAGACATCCTGGTGAAGACTGACCGGGCATCCATGGCTCATGGCCTTGAAGTGCGATCCCCGTTCCTTGACGTCAAAGTTGCCGAGGGGTGCCTAGCATTGCCAGCGCACCACAAGGTGAACGAAACCCACGAGAAGTTGCTGCTGCGACGAGCATGCGGTGACCTCTGGCCGGCCTCTGTCTCTGACCGAATAAAACAGGGTTTCGGCTCGCCTATGGCCTCTTGGCTGCAACTACCCGATGTGGCTGAACTCAAGCATGCTCATCTGCGGGACCCCAGCTCGGCGTTGTTTGACTTAGTCGACCGAGACGCAGTGCAGTCCCTGAGCGCAGACGACGATCAGCGCACTTGGAACCTGCTCATGCTGTCAATCTGGTGGTCTCGGTGTCGAAGCATGGTAAGCGCCCCATGAGGAAGGACCGTTCGCTTGTCAGGTCAGGGCAGTGGTGGGACCACAAGATTCCGCCGCTGATCGCAGCAGCAGTACTGGCAGTTCTGCCGGCCACGGACCCGAATGGGTTGCAGCTGTTTGTGGATCTCATCTTATTTCTTATTACTGCAGTAGGAGTGGCCGCTTTTGGACACGTGGTCAACGATCTGGCCGATATCAAAACCGATGCAATCGCTGGTGCCCCAAATCAAATGGCGGCACTGTCGACTCAAACTCGTACGGCAGTGCTCGGTGGCACCGTGGTGTGTGGACTACTCCCGTGGATCTGGCTGCCTCACACCACTGCAGCGCTGAGCCTGCTTGGGATTGAAGTCCTCCTCCTGCTCATCTATTCGCTCAAGCCGATCCGGTTGAAAGATCGCGCAGCGGCAGGAGTGCTTGCCGACTCGCTCTACGCCTATGTGGTGCCGGTCCTGTTGAGCATCGCGGTGTTCACCCAGGTTGGTGGCATCTCTGGTCCAGGTTGGGCCATCACCCTAACTGTCGGAATGTGGGCTCTTCTGATGGGATTGCGCGGCATCCTCTGGCATCAGGTAGGCGACATTGCGCATGATCAGCGAGCTGGACTGAGCACACTGGCCACCAGAATCGGCGTGACCCATGCCAGGCGAATTCTTGGCGTCATGGTGATTGTTGAGTTTGCAGCGGCCGCTCTTGCGCTGATCGTTGTCGCTCAAGGCACTGGCGAGACATGGCTACCAGTCTTTGGTCTGGGCTACGTCCTGTACCGCATGTTTCAGATGTCAGTGCTGTGGTCCGAGCCAGTACACCTTCGATCCCTTCGGCACTCCGGAGGACGAATTCGGTTCCTTGGCTTTGTGCTGCTCAACGAATTTGTCGAGAAGTGGCTA
>CAFBOG010000008.1_pt1 | contig 19365 bp, 20 predicted proteins | sample 7269381 | NCBI WGS metagenome assembly CAFBOG01 (sample SAMEA6814108, study PRJEB35770) | freshwater metagenome | biome: Freshwater; feature: Freshwater reservoir; material: water | place: Czech Republic | collected 2017-07-26 | depth 30m m
AGACAATGGTGGCGACTGGCCTGTGCTCACCAAAGACACTGGCGCCGTAGCGCTTGATTACGGCGTGAAGGGCTTGCCAGAGTCGTTCCTGATTGATCCCGCAGGCACTGTGGTGGCCAAGTTTGAGGGCGGGATAACCGCAGAAGCGCTGCAGCGTTACGTTGCAGAGTCCACAGCAGGTGGCTCATGAACAAGCGGCACACCCAGCGGCAAAACTGGTGGTGGTGGTCACTGATGGGAGTCATCTTGGTGGTGCTGCTAGTCAGTGCTGCGGGAACATCTCCCACAGAAGGCAACAGCGATGACCGCCTGTTTGCAATCGCAGCTCAGATTAAGTGTGTGCAGTGCGTCGGGGAGTCGGTCGCTGGCTCGGCGGCACCGATTGCAATTCAGTTTCGTTCTGAGATTGCGTCTCAGATGAAACAAGGTCGCACGAACGACGAGATCCTCAATTTCTTTGCCGATCGCTATGAGGGCGTCTTGCTCACCCCGCCCTCCACGGGAGTTGGATCACTTGTCTGGGTGATTCCGGTCATTGCTATCGCTGGCGCAGCATTGTTGTTGGCAGAGAGTCTGCGGGTTCGGCGTTCACGTGGCCCCGTGCAGCAGCCAAGCCCCGAGGATGAAGCTCTTGTAGAGGTCGCACTCGAGGCCCGTCACAGCGAACCCTCGGTCACGAGCACGGATACAACGGATGACTCCTGAGCAGCGGGCAGCGCTCGAGGAGGAGCGTGAGCACCTGCTCGGTTCGCTAGAAGACCTCGAGAGCGAGTTCTTGGCCGGGGACATGGATGAGCAGGATTACCAGACGCTGAAGGAGGAGTACACCGTGCGCGCTGCGCAGGTGCTGCGCAAGCTGGACCCAAGCTCCACCAAGGTGAAGGTTGTGCAGAGTCCGCCACCGGACCGCCGGGGCGCCTCGCGCTGGCGAACTGCTGCGGTGGTTCTTGGGGTACTCGCATTCGCTGGTCTCGCTGGAGTGCTCGTTGCGCGGGGCTCAGGCCAACGTGGTGACAACGCAATCACCGGTGATACTGGTTCGCTTCGACAACAGCTCGCTACCTGTCAGACCACATCTTTTCAAAAGCCAGCCGAAGGAATCGACTGCTACGACCAGATTCTGGCCCAAGCTCCCGAAAACCTAGAGGCCTTGACGTATCAGGGCTGGGCCTATGTGCGTTCAGATCAGCCGACTAAGGGGCAGGCAAACTTTGACCAGGTGATCGCACTCGATCCGAGCTACGCCGATGTGCGAGTGTTTCGCGCCAGTGTCGCCGCTACTGCCCAGGATTATGAAACTGCTGCTGAAGAACTAGATACCTTCTACGCAAGTTCGCCACCGGCCCCCGCCGTGCAGGTGTTGCAGTCACAGGGCCTAGAGCGGAAAATCTTTTTTGGTCTGCTCGATTCGGGTACTCGCGACTGTTGGCAACAAGCCGCACAAGCGCAGCAACAGGGGGAGCAGTTCAACCAGCAGTTCCTGGATACGCTCGGAAGCTGCCTTCAAGCCGAGCTAGCGAAAAACCCGCAGAATGTTGACGCTCTAGTCTCGCTCGCATTGAGCAAGGTCGGCCCAGAAGTGGCGGACCTTCCCGCTGCTAACGGGTTGCTCCAAACAGCGCTCCAGGTAGCTCCAGAGTTCGGCGATGCCCTGCTCCTGCGGGCATCCCTGGCGGCTGCAGATTCCAGATTCAACGATGCGCAGACTGACCTAGCGGGGTTGCAAGGGCTGCCTCGACCGAAAATATCTTTCCTGATTGGCGGCCCCGAGACTCTGTCGGAATCCATCGCTGCTGCAACACGAGCAGCAACGACAACTACGAATCCCAACCCCAGCAGTAGTACTACGACCACGAGTCCCAGAACGAGCGATTCAAGGATTCCGAACCCCAACGGCGGGTAAGGCTAGCTACTGTGTTCCGATGAGAATTCTTCTAGTTGGTGCTGGTGGCGTTGGCGAAGCGTTCTGCGCGATTGCTTCAAAGCGTCTGTTCATTGAGTCCATCATGGTGGCGGACATTGACCTAGCCAAGGCCCAACGGGTTGCCGCACGCGACAGTAGGTTCACCGCTTGCGAGCTTGACGCATCATCGGCTGCTGCGGTTTCTGCGGCTGCTATTACATGCCGGGCACAACTTGTGATGAATGCTGCTGACCCCAGATTCGTCATGGGAATTTTCAACGGGGCGTTTGAGGCTGGAATCCATTACATGGACATGGCCATGTCAATCTCTTCAGTTCACCCCGAACGGCCAACAGAGCTATGCGGGGTCAAGCTAGGAGACCTGCAGTTCGAGCAGTCCTCGCAGTGGCAGGAGCGCGGCCTGCTAGCGCTCTGCGGTATGGGAATCGAGCCGGGCATTGCCGACGTCTTTGCCAAGCATGCTTCCGATGAGTTGTTCTCGGAGATCCATGAGGTTGGAATACGTGATGGCGCCAACATGACTGTTCGTGGCTATGACTTCGCTCCCACGTTCTCGATTTGGACCGTGATTGAAGAGTGCCTGAACCCGCCAGTGATCTGGGAACGAGATCGTGGCTGGTTCACGACACCTCCCTTCTCTCAGCCCGAGATTTTCAGATTCCCAGAAGGGATCGGAGAGGTTGAGTGTGTCAATGTTGAACACGAAGAGGTGTTGTTAGTTCCGCGCTGGATTGATTGCAACCGGGTGACCTTTAAGTACGGCCTAGGCGACGAGTTCATTGCCGTCCTAGAGACCCTGCACAAACTCGGCCTTGATGGAACCGAGCCGGTGACGGTTCGAGGCGCCAAGGTATCTCCACGCGATGTGGTCGCAGCATGTCTGCCCGACCCGGCCCGCCTAGGTGACCGAATCGAAGGGAAGACGTGCGCTGGCACCTGGGTCACAGGTCTCGGCAAGGCCGCTGCGGGTGTAGCCCCAGCGCCAAGAGAGGTGTACCTCTATCACGTTGTTGATAATGAAGAGACCATGGGCCGTGACGGGGTGCAAGCCGTGGTCTGGCAAACAGCCGTAGGGCCAGTAGTGGCCTGTGAACTTATTGACTCCGGAGTCTGGTCGGGTGCTGGTGTGCTTGGTCCAGAGGCGCTGAACCCTGCTCCGTTCCTTGAACTGCTCGCAGGGGATTACCAGTCACCATGGGGTATGGAAGAGCGAACTCCGCAGGCCTAGCTCAGTGCAGGCTTGCAGAGGGCGGTCTTGCAGACAGCAGAGTTAGCCGAGTGCGATCTTGCTGACGTAGGTGTAGTCCGCTGCTGGGCTAGCAAAGCGGAAGGTACTCGTGGATGGGGTCAGCGTCCCGAGCTTGATCTGGAAGGTACTCGGCAGGCCATCGAGGGGAATGAACCCCTGCTCAAGGCCCGGCGAGAAGATTCCTCCGATGGCAAGACCAGTGCGAATCAAGTCCGTAAGTGCACCAGCAGTCGGAAGGTGAATTTGAACTGCCACACCGATGATGTCATCGGGGTTGCCTAGTCCTTCAATTGCCGAGGCAATGATGCTGCCAAGGCCATTCACGAAATTGCTGATGTTGTCAACGATGAGCGCAATCAGTTGTTCCTGAGTGGGCGGAACTGGGGATGCAGCGATCAGCAGGTTGAGCGCATCTTGCAGGACTGGCACCAACAAGCTGCGCAGGGCGTCGCTTACGGCGCAGCTAGAGAAGAAGATTGCACGGTCGCTCTCGGCCACGAAGGTCATGCTGCCGATAATTTCAAACGGGGCGTTGTTCTGAGCAAGATCGCCGACGTCAAGGTTCTGAACGTTTGGCAGCAACATGTCTGCGGAGCCTGCGGGGATCTGCAGGGTGACTCCGTTTGCGCCAGCGTTATTTGCGGGGAGCTTGTTCGAAGTGCACTGCGAGGCGAAGGTGACCACGGAGGAGTCAGGCACGCCGATCTTGGAGCGGAAACCAAGCTGCATGATGTAGGGCTCATCGCCCGGGTCATAATCCTCGGTGTTATTCACCGTGATCGACTGGGGCGAGACTTTCCACTGAAGCGGAGCAGGGCCCCCTGGCGTGCATGCTGCAGCAAGTAATGCTGCTAGCAAGCTGAACGAAATGATTGCACTGATTTTGCGCATGGCAACTGCCTCCCAATCAAGAAAGGTCCAGCACCCACAAGACCCCCAACAACTATTGGAAATAGTAGCCCTAATTCAATCGGCAGGACTTCATGAGTTAGAAGGGGTTATGAAGTGATGGGTGTGTAGACCCCGGTTGCAAACCGCTTTCCGTCCCAGTGGTCAAGGGTCCAGACTGAGCCCTTGGCACAACCGGACTTTCCAGGAATGTGCAAACCCCGTAGCTGTGCCCTGCGGATCAGGTCAGGAATGACGTCTCCATGGCTACACAGCACCGTGGTAGTCGCAGCCGCTTTCGTCAGCAGCTTCCAGCTCTTGTCAATGTCTGAAGACTCAGCCAGAGCATCCTGAAGTTCGATATCTAGGCCGAGCGCTAGGGCCAGCGGCTCGACTGTTTGCACGCATCGCGGAAACGGGCTGCAGAGGATGCGGCTAATCGGGGCATGGCGCAGCCAGTCGGAGAGCTTGTCGGCCTGAGCCTGCCCGGCAGGATCTAAGGGGCGGTCCCGGTCATGAGCATCGAACTGATCCCGATGGCCTGCGGACGCATGGCGAACTAGGTAGACCGTCACTGGAGAAAGCCTGTCATGGGGTAGAGATCCCTCTCATCGTGAAGCCATTGGCACAGAGAAATTCAACCGTGGAAGAGGCATCAAGGTGGTGATGCGCTCTGATTCCGATTGAGAGCGCACCTTGCACGTTCAGGGCAAGGTCGTCGATAAAGAGTGTCTCTGGCGCAGTGGTTTCAAGTTCGCTCAGCACATGGTGAAACACAGCTGGGTCGGGCTTGGCAATGCCAATTTCAGCCGTATTAAAAATGACGTCGAACTCGTCAGTGAGATCCAGGACGGCCAAGTCTCTTCGTAGGCGTGTCGTGCCATTCGACAGCAAGGCCACTGTTGCTTGACTGCGAACGTAGCGAAGGATCTGAAGCATCTCTGTGTTAATGAGGCCCACGTTGGCCTCCCATGCATCGAGTGCTCCGGCTACCTCGATGCCATGAGTACCAGTTACCTGGGAACGAATCGCGTCCATCCAGCTTCGGTAATCCAGCTTGCCTGTTGTCGCTGCTGCCCCAAGTTCAGTGCCGAAACCGACACGCAGAATTGTTCCCGGTTCTAAACCGTAAGCAACTTCCACCTGCGAGATCTCAACGTCATTCCAATCTCGAATCACACCGTCGAGATCAAAGATCACCGCTGTCGGCAGGAGTCGGTCATCGGGCACAGCGAGCAGCGTAGCGAGTCAGCCGGAGTTATCGAAGCTGGCGCAGATCGGCAATGACTTGGGCCAGCGTGACGAGCAGGTGATCGATATCGCTTGAGAGTGTGTTCCACCCCACCGAGATTCGCAAGGAGTGCGCAGCATCCACACCCATGGCCTGCAAGATCGGGCTTGGCTCTAGTGATTCGCTGCTGCAGGAATTACCTGAATGCACCGCAATTCCTGCTTGGTCTAGACCTAGCAGCACTGGCTGGGGTTCCAGACCCTCAAGCCTGAGACAAACAATGTGGGGGAGTCGGTCCACTGGGTCTCCGAGCACTTCGACTCCGGGGAACTGTGCGGCCCAATGAATGACACGGTCGGTTTGTGCCCTACTCAGCTCCGACTCCTGCTCGAGTGCTTTGACGCACTCTTGAGCGGCGGCTGCAAACCCCAAAACGGCGGGCAGGTTCTCCATACCTCCGCGCCGTGCTCGCTCTTGTTCTCCTCCAACTAGTAGCGGCTCGATTCGAAGACCTTTTCGGATCAACAAAGCGCCTACCCCAGGTGGACCACCGAATTTGTGTGCAGATACCGACATCAAATCGGCACCAAGGTTTGCAAAGTCCAATGTGACGCGGCCAACTGCCTGAGCAGCGTCAACATGAAGTAGTAGGTCGAGGTCACGACAGCCTTCGGCCACCTCGATGACTGGCTGCAGTGTTCCCACCTCGTGGTTACCCCACTGCAGATGCACCAGGGAGGTGTTCGCCGTGATCGCCCCGAGCAGTTCTGCCGGGTCGACACGGCCGAACGGGTCGACCCCAACTTGTGTCTGTTCGTTTCGCTGCGCCCACTCCCGAACCGCCGAATGTTCCACAGCCGAGTACACAACATGGGATGCGTGAGGACCCTTGCGGGACACTGCTCGTTGCACGGCACCAAAGCTTGCAGCGGCAATTGACTCGGTGCCCCCCGAGGTAAAGATGACCTCTCGTGGGCGAGCGCCAAGCAACTCTGCGACCTGCTCTCGGGCCAACTCAAGTTCGACTCTGGACTGCATGCCTTCTGCATAGATCCTCGATGGGTCGCCACCCCTGCCGGCAAACCATTCGGTCATGGCCTCTATCGCGCTAGCGCGCGTTGGCGAGGTTGACGCGTGATCAAGGTAGGAGCGCACAGGGCAGTAGTCGCAGACGGGGTTTAGGGTTGGTTGTCGAACGCTGTAATGCAGTGGTCTTCGCTACCTGCCGCAGCCGAGGTGAGGTCGACTCGAGTCTCGCCGTAGAGCGTTCCGAGCATGCCTTTGACCATGCCCCGGTCAACTGCGCAGATCACAGGGTGTTCAACAGCGGCCTCTCCGAAAGGGCAATGCTCTGTGACGAGTCGCAGGGAGTTGCCCTCCTTCTCTGCGTGGGCCGCAAACCCGTGTGCAGAAAGCGCATCGGCAACCGAATGCAAAGCAGCGCGGAAGGAGCGCGTGCTTTGCTCTCCCATTGCTTCTGCCATTTCCTGACCAAACTCAATCCCCACTTCTTCTGCAAGGGCCGAAGCTCGGTCAGGGCCAAGCTCACCGAGCGCCCGCCCGAGCAACTTGACCAGAACATCGTCCTGTCGGACTGAGACGTTGAGGGTCATGTTTTCATCGCAGGCCCGGTAGCGCTTTGAGGGGCGTCCCGCACCGCCCGAGCCACCTGTAGGTCGCTCGGTTGAGATCTCGAGGTAGCCACCGGCTGAGAGTTTGTCGAGATGATGCCGAGCGACATTTGCGTGAAGGTCAAACTGCTCGGCCACTTCAGATGCGGTCACGCCAATCGGGGTGCTATGCGCGAACAAGTAGATCTCTCGGCGAGTTGGGTCCCCAAAGGCCGAGGTAATTGCAGTAACGACCGAAGCAAACTCGGTCGGGCTCAGCTGATCCACTCCTCCACTGTACTGTCCCTTGGCTGTATCGGCCCTCGGCGGAGTTGCCGAACAGGGGTGAGCTTGGAAGGATCAGAGTCTGCGGCAGAGTGGTGGCCGTCAGATACTTCGCGAAGAGGACCCAAAAAATGACAGAAAATCAGCCTGCAGTCTCTGAAGATGCCGTCATCGAGGCTCTTCGACCCGTGCAGGACCCGGAGCTACATCGATCCATCGTCGATCTTAAAATGGTTCGCTCGGTGGAACTTCACCTGCCAGAGGTGAACATCTTGATCGCTCTGACCATCCCTGGTTGCCCGCTCAAAGCAGAGATTCAGTCCAGAGTGTCCGAGGCTGTGACGGCTCTGCCAGGAGTTGATCGCGTGAACTTGGAGTTCACATCTATGAACGATGCGGAGCGTGAAGAACTCCGAACCCAACTTCACGGTGACCCTGCTTCGACTGCTGGGTCTCAGCCAGCGCATGGGCATGCTGAAGGTCGTGCGATTCCGTTCGCTGATCCGAATTCAAAGACTCGTGTCTTGCTGATTGCCTCGGGTAAGGGCGGGGTTGGCAAGTCTTCTGTTACGACCAACTTGGCAATTGCGCTTGCTCAGCGAGGCAAGCGTGTCTCGATCGTGGACGCAGACGTCTGGGGCTTCTCCATTCCACGCATGCTTGGCGTGGATCGCCCACCTGTGCTGATCGATCAGATGATCATTCCTCCCGAGGCCTATGGGGTGAACTGCATTTCGATGGGGTTCTTCGTGGAAGAGGATCAGCCCGTGATCTGGCGAGGCCCAATGTTGCATAAGGCGCTTGAGCAGTTTCTGACCGACGTGTACTGGGATGAACCCGACTATTTGGTAGTTGACCTTCCCCCTGGTACCGGCGATATTTCGATTTCTTTGGCACAGTTCCTGCCACGCGCTGAGCTCTACGTAGTCACCACTCCTCAGCCGGCAGCTCAGAAGGTGGCCCAGCGCGCTGCCTTCATGGCCGACAAAGTCCGCCTCGACACCAAAGGTGTGATCGAGAACATGTCATGGTTCACCGGCGATGACGGGACCCGCTACGAGATTTTCGGTTCCGGTGGTGGACAGGCCCTTGCCGAGCGAATCGATGTTCCGCTCCTAGGAAAGATTCCACTCGTGCCGAAGTTGCGAGAAGGTGGAGACGACGGGCATCCGATTATGGCTGTTGACCCCGAATCGGAAGCAGCTCAGGCCTTTGCAGCGATTGCCGAGCGCGTTGACGTGGAACTTGCTCCGACGCGTCGCTACAACCCCGAACTCAAAATTCTCTGAGCCGGGTTACGCCCGGGCAAAAAGAAGTTGAAATTCGATCGGACCATGGTCTTGCACCGAGATCACGATTGGTGCCGTGGGAACTTCTACCCCGTAGTCAGCAAATCTGACATCGAGTGAACCCACGACGATGATGGTGGACCCAACCAGCTTTGCCTGCAGCGGCAACGTCACCGGCTGAGTCTGACCGTGAATCGTCATATTTCCGACTGCATTGACTGTCAGATCGCCACCAGCAGTTGCATCGGGGCCAAGGTCGATTGGTTCGGTCAAGGTGAATGAGGCGGTTGGAAACTGATCCGTCTGCAGCGCGCTCTGGATTTTTCCATTGCGACGTGAATCGTTTGAGCTCAGCGTGGTCATATCGATGGTAAAAGTTGCGTCGGTCACCGTGCTGCCATCGATGGTCAAGGTGCCCTGTACATCGCCGGTTCTACCGACTGCCTCGGTTGTACCAATCTGCGCGAGTTCTTCGGTGATTCGAAACCCGGCAAAGCTGCCCGTCGCAGAATCAAAGGTGAACTCTCCAGCATCACTATCTACTGCCCACTTGCCAGCAATTTCTACCTCGTTGGCTGAGTCGGATGAGGTATCGGATTTGTCCGAGCCAGCGACTGAGTCGCTAGCAGCATCCAAACTGACAGCTTCGGGGGAGTTGTCCTTGAGAAACAAGAAAGCAGCAGCCGAGCCGAGCAGGCCAATGAGGACAATGACAATCAACCCGTACTTCAATCCTGGTTTCATGAGTCAGCTCGCTTCATATTGGACTCGCTTCATGGTTGTGCAGTCTCCCGCTGAACGATCTGCTGATACTAGGCAAGGCTCGTGGCCACATGGTTGCAGGCAGAAACTACTCAATTCTGGGGGCGGCTCGAGACAAAAATCATGCGTGCAAGAGCTCTCAGCATCTAGTGTCCCGGTGATGTTCGCACGCCGCTCGATTGCAGTTGCAGCCCTAGTCGTTTCCTGCGCGTTTACTGCTGCAAGCTGCGCTGCCGTTCCGGCACCTGCCGCTGTAACTCGCCTGCAGATAACGACCCTGCAGATTATCTGTGGCGGCAGGGTTCAGCCCGGGGTTCCGTTCTGCAGAGCACCGACCGCTTCCTCGCGTGCAGTTGAAGTGGGAACAAGAGGTCAAGTCGTGGTGAGCGGTACAACAGACTCAAAGGGCAAACTGTTGGTCGAGGTTCCTGCGGGGACTTGGGTCGTAACAGTTCCCGGAGCAATGGTCTACGAGGACTGCGACCGGCCAGTTGTTACGGCAGTTCAAGGAGTGACCACCCAAGTGACTCAGACCTGCATATTGAACGTCCCTTAGCCGCTCGGCCCGTTAGCAGAGTGTGCCCGGACCGTGCTGAACGAATCCTGCTGGCGGAGTACCGTTATGCTTCAGAAGGTTCCTCACTTCGGGGAAACAGAACTATGCAGGAGAGACACCAGTGGACGTGCGCATCGGCGTGACCTACTCGCCCCGTGAGATTGAAATGCAACTCCCAGAGGATGTGGATCGCGCAGAGATCAAGAGTCGCGTCGATGACGTACTTGGATCAGACACCAAGGTGCTCTGGCTGACTGACCGCAAAGGCCGAGAGGTGGCAGTGCCATCGTCGAAGATTACCTATGTGGAACTTGGTACGGCCGAAGAGGCGCGGCCGATGGGATTCTCGAGCTGAAGTGAGCCCATCACGGGGCTTACTGAATCACAAACTTCTCTTTGTTACTGGCAAAGGCGGGGTCGGAAAAACCTCGGTGGCTTCCGCGCTGGGCTTTTTGGCAGCTAGAAGCGGCCTTCGGACACTTGTCTGCGAGGTGGATGCAAAAGGTGACCTAGCTCAGTTCTTTGGGATCGGGCCGCTCAAGTTTGATCCAACCGAGGTTCGAGAGAACTTGCGCGCTATGTCCATGGACACCGAGGCGAGTCTGAATGAGTACTTGCGTCTCAACCTAAAGCTCCCTCTGCTCACCAGGATCGGTCCTCTGGCAAGGACGTTTGATTTCTTAGCGAACGCTGCGCCGGGGGTAAAAGAAATCCTGACCGTTGGCAAGCTCACCTATGAGGTTCGCGAGCAGCACTACGACCTTGTTGTTGTTGACGCAGCTGCTACCGGGCATGTGGTTGGGCAACTTGCCTCACCAGTTGCGATTAATGATCTCGTCAAAGTTGGGTTGGTGAGAAACCAAACCGATTGGATGATCGACATCCTCACCGACGCAGACACCACAGGTGTGGTGGTCGTCACTGCTCCCGAAGAGATGCCCGTCACCGAGACACTCGAACTAGTGGAGCGTCTGGGCCAGGAGACTGACATTTCAATTGCCTCGGTAGTGGTCAATCGAGTCCTGCCGGAGTTGTTTGCGAGAGGCGATCAGGAACTCTTTGATCAGCTGAACACAGCTGCCACCCTTGAAGCCCTAGTCAACAGCGTCGGAGAGGGAGTGGCAGATGTGCTCGCAGGCGCAGAACTAGCGGTCAACCTACGCAGGGCTCGGGTACAGCACCTGACGCGCTTGCGTGACTCGCTGCCCAAGGACCTGCCGGTGATGTACCTGCCGTATCTGTTCAATCGCTCGCACGGGGTACGCGCTACTGCGCAACTAGCTGATGCGCTCGGTGACGAACTGGGCTTCTCGTGACTCGCTCGGATGGAGCCTTACAGGCAAACTCTGGCGCTTCGCAGGCGAACCCTGGCGATTCGCTTGAGCAACTCTGTGCATCCAAGGAGATCATCATCTCTACGGGATCCGGAGGAGTAGGCAAGACCACCATTGCTGCAGCGCTAGGCGCAACCGCTGCTGCGAACTTGGGCATCAAAGTGCTTGTGCTGACCATCGACCCTGCTCGCCGATTGGCAAGCGCGCTAGGCCTTGAGCAGTTCGGAAATGTTGAGACGCAGGTTCCGGTATCGGCCTTTGCAGATGCAGGCGCTAGCCCGCAAGGTGAGCTGTGGGTTGCCATGCTCGATACCAAGCAATCCTGGGATGACTTGATTCAGGCCCACGCCCCAGATGTAGCGACTCGCGATGCCATTCTGGCGAACCCGCTCTATCGCAATATCACGGGCAAGTTCATCCAGAGCCATGACTACGTGGCTATGGAGCGCTTGTACCAGATTCACACCTCGGGCAAGTACGACTTGATCGTGGTGGACACTCCACCGACGCGCAACGCGATCGACTTTCTCGACGCCCCCGAGCGCATGGCCGATTTCTTCTCCTCCAAGCTGCTGCGTTGGCTCATTGCGCCCTATCAATCTCGCATGGTGGGGTTTGCGTCCAAGCCGTTCTACCTGGTGGCTGACCGGATCCTGGGCACTCAGTTCTTGGAAGATATTGCCGAATTCTTCATTCTGTTTCAGTCCATGTACGCAGGGTTCGTCGACCGCGCTCAAGCAGTAACTGCACTTCTCGGCAGTCCGCAAACATCGTTTCTAGTGGTCTCGACACTGGAGTCCTCGCCGGCTCAAGAGGCGGAGTTTTTCCTGCGGGTGCTTGCTGACCGGAAGTATCAGGTTGGAGCCCTGATTCTCAACAAGGTGCTTCCCGCTTATTTTCTCAGTCGTTCGGGTGCGCAATCGGCGCGGGCGCTCAGTTCCGAGCCGGCGCAGATTGCAGCCCAACTGCATGCCGAGTTCCCAGAGCTGAGCGAGAGTCACCTAGGGAATATGCTCTCCGAGATCGGCAGCAGCTTCATGAACTATCAAGTTGTTGCAAGGCGAGAGTCTGATCAACGTGCTTCCCTTTCGGGAAGCGCAGACCGAACACTGTCGATTCCCTACTTTGAAGAAGACATCCATTCGCTCGCAGCGTTGCTTCGGCTCGGGGAGAAGATCTGGACATGAGTACTGGGGAATTCGATAACTCCGCCACCCGATACCCGGAGCCAACCTACGGGCATCCGGATTACGACGCCCCAGATGTCATCGATGATGCAGACGATGGGGACTTTACGGCCGAACACGTCGGGTTGATTGTGCCCCCCGTAGAAATCGAGGCATCACGCCACCTTCACCGGCTTGTGGCCGGCTGGGGGATGTTGTCTGACCTTTCCTTCTCGGACCTCCTGCTCTATGTGCCCCTTCCCGTTCAGAGCGAAGCCGAAGAGAAACGATTTCTTGTTGTCAATCAGATGCGCCCAAATACCGGACCGACGCTGTTTCTTGATGACGTAGTTGGCCGCACGATGAGCGCCGCGCAGCGCCCTGCCGTGGCGACGGCCGCTAGCAGCGGAGAGATTGTTGACACGGTTATTGACTCAGTCTGGCTTGGCGAACGAATCCGAGTCACTGCCATTCCGGTGCGGTTCCATGACAAAGTCGTCGCTGTTATTGCGAGTGAGTCTGCTCTCTCGACCACTCGTCAACCTGGCGTTTTAGAGGAGGTGTACCTCGAGGTCTTTGGGCGTCTGGCAAAGATGGTGTCTGCTGGACAATTTCCTTTTGAAGATGAGGAAGTTCTTGCAGCCGGAGGGCCACGAGTGGGGGACGGGGTCATTCTGCTGGACCAACTCGGCAAGGTAGCGTTCACCTCTCCGAATGCCATCTCTGCGTTGCGGAGGCTGCGAATCTCGGGCCGCATCCAAGGAGCAAGCCTGACTGAGCTTGGCGTAGAGACTGACACCACCTATCGGGCTTTCTTTACTGCCCGACCTGCAGCAGAAGAGGTGGAGCGCAACGAGGTCTGCGTGGTGATCTGGTGTATTCCGCTGCTGAATGCGTCAAATGTTGATGGCGGCTTGGTTCTTTTGCGAGATATATCTGAGCTGAAGATGCGAGATCGATTGCTGATTTCAAAAGATGCCACCATCAGAGAAATCCATCATCGGGTCAAGAACAACCTGCAGACAATCTCCTCGTTGTTACGGCTTCAGGGCCGCCGCTTGACTGAGCCTTCTGCCAAGGCAGCTATCGAGGAGTCAGTCCGAAGAATTCGCTCGATTGCTCTCGTGCATGAGATCTTGTCTCGAGAGGATGGTGATGAGGTCAACTTCTCTGAGATCCTTCGCCCGCTTGTGCGAATGGTAGAAGAAGGCTTGACCTCGCCGGATCGCCCTCTGAGCTTTGAGATGATCGGCGAGTCCGGAAATCTGCCTTCCCCAACTGCCACCTCGCTAGCAGTTGTGTTGACAGAGTTGCTTCAGAACATCGTGGACCACGCCTACCCGCCGGGCTTGCTCATGTCAGAGGAACTACCCAAGGTGCGCATCGAGATGCTTCAGGGCGCTGGCGTTCTTCGCGTTGATGTCATCGACGACGGGGTTGGTATGAGCGGCGAGGCTGACCCTGAGCGAAGGCCGAGTTTGGGGCTATCGATTGTTACGGGTTTGATCTCTGAACTCGAGGGCAAGATCAGCTTCGCTCCTGCCGATGAACAAGCTGCCGCAGGTGAAACTCGGACGGCAACCGGTCACTTGAGAAGAATCGGGACACGTGTTTCGCTCACAATTCCAGTCGTACGCGGCCCATTCGCGACTCAGCCTCCCCAACGGGAGGCCGAGTGAATGATCTAAAGCGTCCTCGCAATGAGGATCTGTTCTGGCTCTCTGCTTAGGAAGCGAGTGCGGCGCGGCGCTGTTGTGCCACCCATGCCCGACGAAGCTTGCGACGCTCTTCTTCAGAGGTCCCGCCCCAAACGCCAGAATCTTGGTTCGTTGTGAGGGCGAATTCCAAGCATTCGGCTTTGGCGTGACAGGAGTCACAGACTGCCTTGGCTGATGCGATCTGGTCCAACGCAGGCCCGGTGGTACCGACCGGGAAGAAAAGATCTGGGTCGGTGTCACGGCATGACGAGTTAACTCGCCAGTCGTCGGTTGCAATATCTAGGCTTCTACTCGAGGTCAGTGCCACGATTCCTCCGTACACAGGGGGACGCGCTAGGAACCGCGCCCGAGTTCTAGTAATTCGTCAATACTGGGGGGACACAGAGGCTCAGGTTTCCCGCGGTGACCCTCAGAATTGCAAGCGGAGGGTGTTGCTAGGAACTTGTGAATCCGTGAACAAAGTAAAACTACAGCCACATTCCACGCGAGTAAAGGAAAAGTTTCGAGAACATGTCCAACGTACAACGACCTTTGATCTGTGCTCACCGAGGGGCATCTGCTGCATATCTCGGAAATACCCTTGAAGCCTTCCACGGAGCGCGGGAGCAAGGTGCTGATTGGGTTGAACTCGACATACGCGTAACGAGTCAAGGCGAACTCGTTGTGCACCATGACGCTACTTACGCCGATGGTCGAGTGGTGTGGGCAACCTTGGCTAGTGATCGTCCCAAGGAAGTTCCGACTCTGGAAGAGTCACTGCTGGCTTGCGCCGGTATGGGAGTCAACATCGAGATCAAGAACTCGCCAGGCGACTTTGGTGGCCCTGATGTGCCCGAGGACTATTCCTTTGACGGCCACCGGATTGGAGCTCTGATGGCGATGGTGGTGGCGAATCGCCCACTCTCTCTGAGTGAGGGGCAGCCGATTCTGGTCTCCAGTTTTGATTGGCCATCGCTTCAGCAGGTGCGGGACTTGCTGCCACCTCTGCCCACAGCGTGGTTGTTCGCCGATTTGAATCGTGACCCACTGCAACTTGATCGCTCCGCTGCGGCGGGCGAGGTTGCAGTCAACCCTTGGGAGCCTCTGATTGATCAGGCGCTCATGAATCGTTGCGCAGAACTCGGTCTGCAGGTCAATGCGTGGACTGTTGATGATCCTGATCGAATGAGAGAACTCGCTCGTCTTGGAGTGAACAGCATCATCACGAACCAACCGGCCCAAGCTCGCGCAGCACTCGAGTTGTAGCCAAGATGGATCGGCCGTTAGTTAGTTAGTTACTTAGCTGAATAGTTAGGTCAGTAGCGGGCAGGCCGGGCTCATCGCGGAACGATCGGTAGCACAATGCTCACGATGTTGGGGTGGTGCGAAAACTGCAATGATTCCGCCTCGCCGAGATAGTCGCCATCGACCTGATACTGAAGGACTGAGCCGGGCGCTTTGGTGATGCTCAGCTGTTCCAGATCCTCCCAGCGGCGAACAGATCGGTTGGTTCGAACTCCCTTGCGGTTTGCTAGCGCCCCCAAAATGGGCGGCAAAAACGCCCTGACTGACATGTCGCCAATGCTCGTTACGGTTAGGCCGCGATCTAGCGTGGCAGCGGGGGCCACAGTGAATGGTCGGTGCCTCAAGAATGTGTACGGGTCGGTGTTTTGCACAATGGCGAAGAAACCCGGAACAGGATCCGTGGGGTTGCTATCAGCGTCACTCTTGCGGGCGCCTGTGCTGCTGGACTCCGGGGAGACCTGCAGAAGGTACTGCGGGTGCGCGCGATCAAACAGCGAGAACTCGCGTAGTCCGCAATACAAGAAGAGCGCATGGCCGATTCGGTGCTTCAGCTTGCTATGCAACTCAACGCGACTGACCACGGCGGCATCAAAGCCGACTCCAGTATGAAACGTGAAGTAGCGGCCGTTTACTGCACCCAAACCAATGCGATGGACCCACCCGCTTGCAAGAGCGTCCGAGGTGGCGCGTGCCGCTCGCCGCAGGTCATCGGGTAATCCCAAGGTTCGAGCGAAAACATTGGTTGAGCCTCCGGGTAGGACTGCTACGGCACAGTCCGTTCCGGCCAGAGCATTGATGACCTCGTTGAGCGTTCCGTCTCCGCCGAGGACTGCAACGCAATCAGTTCCTGCAGCGACTGCTTCGGTCGCTAGTTCAGTTGCATGGTCCCGATGGCGTGTCACCTGAACCGAAACCTCGTGGCGAACCTGTAGCAATTCTTGAACAATGCGGATTCTTGTCGGGCTCACGTTGGTAGCAATGGGGTTGACCACCAAGGTGATATGCATCCCTATCAGTCTGTCATTCTGCGAGCTAGTGAATGGCCAACTTGGTGGCTGAGTCCGAATTCCTGCTATCGGTTTTGTCAGAAACTGCGGAGTCAAGGCATGCTGTTACTTATGAACGTAGTTGTTTGTGTAAAGCAGATCCCCGACCCGGCTGATCCGGGAGCGTTGGATCCCCAGACCAATACCCTCAAGCGTGACGGCAAGCTCATTCTCGATGAGTCCGACAGCTACGGAGTCGAGATGGCTTTGCAGCTCGTCGATACTGCTGGCGGCGGCGAAGTCACCTTGGTGTCGATGGCACCAAATGGCGAAGTATCCGGCTTGCGTACAGCGCTTGCCATGGGTGCTGCCAAAGCAGTTCTCGTCAGTGACCCTGCGCTTGCAGGCTCCGATGCACTCGGAACCTCAAAGGTGCTCGCCAAGGCAATTCAGCGCGCTGGCGAAGCTGACTTGATCCTCACCGCAACTGAGTCATCAGACGGCTACACCGGAGTGGTTCCTGAGCAGATTGCAGAACTGCTGCAACTGCCTTCAATCACCTTTGCCAAAGAGATCACCATCGAGGGCAACACGCTCAAGGTGCAGCGTCAGACCGAGGCCGGCTATGACGAGGTCGAGAGTCCCTTGCCAGCAGTCGTCTCGGTAACCGCAGGCGTGGTCGAGCCTCGATACCCCTCCTTCAAGGGGATCATGGCCGCCAAGTCCAAGCCAGTAGATCAGGTCACTGTTGCAGATTTGGGCATTGACCCAAGCGCCGTGGGTTGGGCTGGGGGCGGACAAGAGATTGTAGAGGTCGCTCAGGCCGAGGCCCGCGCCGGAGGAACAATCGTCGAAGACGACGGTGAGGGATTCCAGAAGATTGTCGACCTGCTTGCCGAACTCAAAGTCATCTGAGTCACACCCCGAGAACGAAGGAGAACAACATGACTGTTTCAAAGATCTGGGTGCTAGCCGAAGCCACTGATGGCAAGGTCGCAACCACAACCCTAGAAATTCTTGCAAAAGCTCGCGAACTGGCCGACACGGTTGAGGTTGTGACCGCTTCCGGAGCAGAGATTGCTGCAGAGGTAGGAGCTCACGGAGCAACCAAGGTGCTTGCCGTGGGTGGCACCGAGGGCAAGCTTCTCGGAGCGCCATTAGCAGGAGCAATCGCAGCAGCAATTGCCGCTGGCAATGGTCCAGATGCCGTGCTCATGGCAACGAGTTACACAGGACGCGATGTCGCTGGGCGCTTGTCAGTCAAGATTGACGCACCGGTGATTACCAACGTGGTTGACCTTGTGGAGCGCGATGGCCGCCTTGCAGGTGTCGAGCCAATCTTTGGCGGTGTCACAGATGTGATCACCAAGTTCACGACCGACAAGGTCGGTATCTTCTTGGTGCGGCCGAAGTCGTTCGCAGCCGAAGAGTCGGGCGGTGCCGCAGCAAGCGTTGAAGAGCTCAGCGTGCCTGATCTGGGTGCCACCGGAACTGCCGTAGTCACGAGTCGTTTCGTAGAAGAGAAAACTGGTCCCAGCCTTGATGAGGCAGCAGTTGTGGTATCAGGTGGACGTGGACTTGGCGAGAAGGATAACTACCAGCTCGTTGAAGATCTGGCCAAGCTTCTGCAGGCAGCTCCGGGAGCTTCCCGAGCAATTGTCGATGCCGGTTGGGTTCCCTACTCTTACCAAGTTGGACAGACTGGCAAGGTCGTCAAGCCAACTCTGTACATTGCCGCTGGTATCTCGGGCGCCACACAGCATCTGGTCGGGATGAAGGGTTCGAAGAACATCATCGCAATCAACAAAGATGCCGAGGCTCCAATCTTTGCAGTGTCAGATCTGGGCATTGTGGGTGACGTGCACAAGGTGCTTCCCAAGTTGATCGAGGCACTTCAGGCCCGCAGCTAGTTTCACTGCTTGCAGAACGCCATTCAGCCCCTGGCTTCGGTCGGGGGCTGAACGCTTTTTGCGCGCAGATCGCTGCTGTAGCTAGATCTAGACCAATGGCCAGGGGTAGCTACGGCCCGTCATGTCGTGTGGGAAGTGCGCCTGTGCCAGTACTCGTTGAGCGCGGCGCAGGGTGGCTTCTTGTTCGGTTGGAGTGAGCAGAACTTTGAGTTGGGGACTCAGTCCAGTCTCGAGCAGGCTCAGCAGCGCGTGCGCAGTGCTGCTCGGCAGAGGGTCGCCTGCAAAGTCCCAGATGACGGTTCGAAGCTTTGGTTCCTCGTGGAAGCTCAGGCCATTGTCGATTGCCCAGATCTGGTTCTCTGAATCAATCAGGCAGTGACCGCCTTTGCGGTCGGCCGAATTAGCAATCAAGTCAAGTACACAGAGCGTCTTGAATTGATCAGTGAGATCCGTTCTATCTCGAAGGGTGAAGTAATGCTCCGAGAACAGCGCCGGAACGAATGCCTGCAGCGAGCCTGGTCCCATCGGAGCAGCCTGGCGAGTCACCGTGGTTGGGACGGAGCCGAAGCCGAGCCAATGAGAGAGTTCATAGGTGGCAACCTCGCGCTTCCACAAGGCTCCGGGAAAATCCCAAAGAGGCCGCTCGCCTCGTTCAGGTTTATAGATCGCAGGTGCGTGGTCTGAGCCACGAGTCACCTGCACCAGATATGTCCCGTTGCTCGACCAGGGCATGAGCCCAAGAATCTCGATGCTTCCACGCTCAAGCAGCTCTGCCATTTCGGTAGCGCCTGGGGTGATCGTGGCCGAGTATTCAAACTCGATTGATTGCCCCTCCTCGTCCTCGTCGTCCTCGTCGTCCTCGTCGTCCTCGTACTCGTACTCGGCATCCCCGAACACCTTCTCGAGCTCGTCTACTTCAGGCTCGTCTGCTTCGGACTCGCTTACCTCATACGGTGCGTGGTTCGATTCTGCGCTTGGGTCCGGCACACGTCCTGCTTAGTTCCAGCGAGGACAGTTATGTCCTTCGATGCCGATCGGTCGGCCGCAGAGTCGGCAGGGGGGGCGACCAGCCGAGAGGAGTTCCTCAGCGGCTTCAGCAAAAGCCGCAGCTTGAGCTATCCGCAGCGTGAACTTGGCCTGTTCGCCCATAGATGCATCTTCAGCCTCGAGCAA
>CAFBOG010000009.1_pt1 | contig 18137 bp, 21 predicted proteins | sample 7269381 | NCBI WGS metagenome assembly CAFBOG01 (sample SAMEA6814108, study PRJEB35770) | freshwater metagenome | biome: Freshwater; feature: Freshwater reservoir; material: water | place: Czech Republic | collected 2017-07-26 | depth 30m m
AGTACGTATGCCGGTGCAACACCTGACAGGTTCTCGGCAAGCAGCGGCGAAGCGCGCCAGTCTGATCGTTGATCAGGCGACGTGTAGTTCTGGATAAACCAACGCATGGTGTCCGTCGTCAAGAGGTGTCCCGTTCCGTTTTCGACATAGGAAGCAGACTCGTTTGCAACATCAGTGACCGGGTAGACAAGAATTTGTCGACGTAGCGCAAGGGCTGCGTCACGACTCAGAATGCTCACTACTGCAGCCAAGTTGCCACCCGCTGAATCGCCACCAACTGACACCTGTGCGGCATCGCCCCCAAGAGACTCGGCACCACCATGGGCAAGCCAGGAGGTTACGGACCAACAATCCTCGACTGCTGCTGGGAATTGGCTCTCGGGTGCAAGGCGGTAGTCCACAACCACCACCAGATGCTGCGAGCGGTTTGCAAGGCTGCGAGCAGTTAAATCTGTGGAGTCGAGAGTCCCGAGAACCCAACCTCCTCCATGAAACCAAACCAAAACTGGCAGTAGCTCGCTTGGTTGCTCGGGGGAGGAACCCAGAGGTCGGTAGAGCCGACAGGGGACTCCTTCGATCTTTAGATCTTCTACAGCCGAGACATCTTCAGCCTCCCCGCCTAACGCAGTGAACATCTCGTTGAACTCGCGAGCTTCTTGCACGGAAAGCGATTCGACTGGGGCAGCGCCCGACTCGGCCATGCTGTCGAGTAGAGCTTTGAGTGCCGGGTCAAGAAGGCTGGGGTCAGGCATAGGAGTACATCCTTTGGTTCGTGCGAGGCACCAGGTCGCTCGCGATGACGGGATTGATGGGGGGTCGTTATGCCCCCTTCGTCTCAGTAGATACGCAGAACCTAGGTCAATCTAAAACTTAGAGTTGGGGCTACTTGGAGTTGGCGCTACTCAAACTTGGCGTATTTGGGGTCTTTGGAGCCATGAGACGATATTCACGGGATCCGCCGTGTCAATCAGTGGCTGGAGTTGTTACTATCCACGTAGGAGAAATTATCCCCCGCCCGTTGGAGGCCCTGTATGTCCTTAGATCTTGACCTTTCGAAGTACTCGCTCGGATGGAGCGACGCCGAAGATTATGTCTTCAAGCCAAAGCGTGGCTTGAACGAAGACATCATCCGTGAAATGTCTTGGATGAAGGGCGAGCCCGATTGGATGCTGCAGTTCCGCCTCAAGGCCTACAAGTATTTCTTGAAGCGCCCCATGCCCTCTTGGGGTGGTGACATGTCAGAGATCTACTTCGACGACATCTACTACTACATCAAGCCGACGAGTGAGCAGGTCAGTGATTGGGACGACCTTCCCGATGCCATCAAGAACACTTACGAGAAGTTGGGAATCCCCGAGGCTGAGCGAAAGTACTTGGCAGGAGTCACTGCTCAGTACGAGTCAGAGGTGGTGTTTCACCGCAATCGTGAAGACCTCGAACAGCAGGGTGTGATCTTTTGCGATATGGATACTGCGCTTCGCGAGTATCCAGAGATTGTGAAGCAGTATTTCGGAACAGTCATTCCGCGTAATGACAACAAGTTCTCGGCACTCAATTCTGCAGTGTGGTCGGGTGGTTCGTTCATCTACGTTCCGCCAGGTGTTGAGGTTGAGATGCCGCTTCAGGCCTATTTCCGGATCAACGCAGAGAACATGGGCCAGTTCGAACGCACGCTCATTATTGCTGATGAGGGCTCGAAGGTTCACTACATCGAAGGGTGTTCTGCACCTACGTACACCTCTGATTCCCTGCACTCTGCAGTGGTTGAAATCATTGTGAAGCCAAGTGCTCGCGTGACCTACACAACCATTCAGAACTGGTCGAACAACGTCTTCAACCTTGTGACCAAGCGCGCCGTGGTCGAGGCCGAAGGGCATATGGAATGGATCGACGGCAACATCGGTTCACGCCTAACCATGAAGTACCCCGGAGTGGTCATGGTCGGCCCGAAGGCATCGGGTGAAGTGCTCTCGGTTGCCTATGCCGGCGCAGGCCAGCATCAAGACGCCGGGGCGAAGATGGTGCACGCTGCGCCAGAGACCACCTCAAAGATTGTCTCGAAGTCCATCTCGAAGGACGGCGGGCAAACCTCTTACCGGGGCTTGGTTCGCGTCGAAGAAGGCGCATACGGCTGCAAGTCACATGTGCAGTGCGATGCACTCATCCTTGATGAGGAGTCGGTCAGCGATACCTACCCGTACATGGAGATCGGCGCCCAGGACGCGATCATTGGCCACGAGGCCACCGTGTCGAAGGTGGCTGACGAGCAACTCTTCTACCTGATGAGTCGTGGCCTATCAGAAGAGCAAGCCATGTCGATGGTAGTAAACGGGTTTATCGAACCTGTCACTAGGACTTTGCCCATGGAATATGCAGTGGAGTGGTCACGTCTGATCGAACTGCAAATGGAAGGTTCGGTCGGCTAAGGAGCTTGGCTCTGTCCCAGGCTCTACCTCTGCCTCTGGCTCTGGCTCTGGCTTACGTGGCCGGCGGTTGGCGCAGGTCGATGATTCGGAATCCACCGACACCGTCAACTCGCGCCCGCTCCAAGGCGAGTGGCGCTGCCTCAAACATTTGCGCTGGCGTCACTGTTCCGTCTCCAACTGCAATGCCAATCGTCATGGGAAAGGTTCTGTCCTCACCCGCCACCTGCACGGGTTCCACCGCGGCAGACAACAAGCGGTAGGCAACACCCGCAGCGTCTTGTTCATCACCGAGATCCTCGGCGACCACTAAAAAGGTGTCGCCGCTCGCTAGGCAAATGCTGTCGCTGTTGCGGAGTCGCTGAGCGAATCGATCAAGATACGTGTTGACCGCTTCGTGGCCCGCGGCTGATCCGTGCGTCTCCGCAATCTCGCTGATGCCGTCAATGTCGCAGCGCAGAAGAGAGACAGGGGAACCGGTGCTAGCCGAGTGTCGAACCGCGGATCCCAGGAGTACCTCGCAGCCGCGGCGGGTAGGCAGACCAGACTCTCTGTCTTCGGTTTCATGCAGCGTCTGTTGCATCAGGCTGTGTCGTCTTCGTCGTTCCGCACGCGTCTGTTCTCTGCCATCGCTTGCAGTGCAGTCGATGGTGTCGGCAACCCCGGGAATGATGGAGTGCACCAACGTAAAATCAAGCCGAAGTTTGGGTTGGTCACCTCGGGTGAGTCGGGGATCAAGATCTATCGACACTGACTCTGCCGCTTTGCCGACAACGCGAACAAAGCCAGAAAGAACCGCTGCTGAGTCCTGTGGGGAGCAGAGCGTGATCACGTGAGTCCCGAGGACCCCATCGACGTCGGAATTGAACATCGCTGCGAAGGATTGGCTGGCCGAGATCACATGGCCTTCGGAATCGAGACGTGCTCGTGCTACTGATGTTTGGAGGTCTGGATGAGCAATCGTCATGGTGGCAGTATCGGCAGATCTCGGCCGTGGATTAAGCCTCAGAGTGCAACAAAACCCTAGGTAAATCTACCTGCGCTGCCTATCTGCCAAACTGTAAACATGCCGATGCGCGAGGGTTGCAAGTTCTTTGAAAGCCGCACCTATCCCAATGGGGATGCCGTTAGAAAGTGCGATCTCGACTTAGCTCCAGAGGCGCCTTGGCGCTGCCCAGATCCTTGTTCGGCATATCAGCCTCGCTTGGCTGACGTGAACTGGTCCCACGGCTCGTTGGTCACTCCACCGGCGCCCCCCGAGCCAGAAGGCATCGGCGAGGACCCATCGATCGCAGCCCTACTCGACGAGGCCGAGGACATCATCAACTCTGTGGTGGATTCGACTCGGGCCGAGGTGGATGCCGAGGTGGAGGCGAAGTCAAAGGGTTCTCGGGGTTTCGGCGGGATCAAGAAGTTCTTCAAGAAGGGTAAGGACTAGGCCGCAAACACCCTTGCAGAGAGGCGAGCAGGCTGAGGTCGATCCGGCGGAGTTACCTAACGAGGCGAACGCCGCCTGTAATTCTCCTACGCGGATAGTGTAAATTACTGCTCAGCCGTTTCGCCCCCTGAACAACGTGAGTAGCAACGTGAGCACAGACTTGAGTACAGACAGTTTCAGTAGCGCAGTTGCCGATTCCTTGGACGGACCTGCCTGGTTGAGAGAGCGACGACATGCTGCAGTGGAGGATGCTGCGCGGATGGCGTTTCCCAGCACTGATTCAGAGGAATGGCGCTATAGCCGAATTGGCGACTTAGACCTTGAGCAGTTTGCGATGATCCCGGCTCGAGACGTCGACGCAGCTCATACAACTGACGAGATCCCTCTTGCTGTTTCTGATTTCATCAAGGAATTAGGCCAACTCGGCGGGTCGGTCGTGGTCTACAACGGCCGAATTGTTTCAACCCAACTGAGCGATGAACTGCTTCAGCAGGGTGTGGTATTCGGTGCCGTTCCGGAGGACGCAACGCCAAAGGGTGCTGCTGAGGTTCTCGGCGCAGTGATGCACGAAGCCCCAGATCTCTTTGGGGCCTATAACGATGCATTCGGGGCTGATCCAGTCGTCCTTGATGTGCCACGCAATCTCGTGATCAACCTTCCCCTTGCGGTGGTGTTCTACGTTGACGTAGCTGACTCAATTACCTTTCCTCGGCTCTCGGTCCGAGGGGGAGAGAACAGCCAGTTCTCGTTTATCGAGGCATCGCTTTCTTCAGATGTGCCAGCAGTTGTTGCCCCAGTGACCGAAGTGGTGGTGGGTGGCGCTGCACGCGTCAGCCACAGCGCGCTTCAAGACGTTGGGCCTCAGGTCTGGCAGGTCGGCACCTTTCTTGCCGAAGTAGGCCAGGCCGCAACCCTCGATGCGGCATTGGCCGCCATCGGTGGCAGCTACGCACGCCTGCGCATGGACTGTCGACTCGTTGGGCGAGGGGCAAGCGGCAACTTGTCGAGCGCGTATTTCGGGGACGATCATCAGATGCTTGACTTGCGGACTTTTCAAGAACATCAAGCTGCCGACACCACTTCAAAGCTGTTGTTCAAGGGCGCCGTCGCTGACAATTCGCACTCGGTGTACACGGGGTTGATTCGAATCAAGCCTGACGCCCGTGGGTCGAATGCGTATCAAACAAATCGCAACCTGAAACTTTCTGACACTGCTTGGGCCGAGTCGGTTCCCAATCTAGAGATTGAAAACAACGATGTGCATTGCTCGCATGCATCAACTGTTGGTCCAGTCGATGAGGAACAGCGCTTTTATGTTGAAAGTCGCGGTGTGCCCTCGTTGGTGGCAGAGCGACTCATAGTTGCAGGATTCTTCGACGAGGTCCTCGATCATTTTGCTGTTCCCGCTTTGGCTTCTGCAGCACGTGACAGGGTCAACAAGATTCTTGATTCCCATGTTGGCGCATTGCTTACTAGCGATTCTGCACTGCTTGCCGACGCCTCGAATGAGTCGGCATGAGCAGTCCTGCAGTCAGAATCTGCTCGCTGGCCGACCTCACTGATGGGGAAGCCTTGCGCTTTGATGTTGAAGGCCACCGACTGTGTGTGGTTCGCCTTGACTCAGAGGTCTTCGCTATTGGCGACCGTTGCAGTCATGCAGATGTGTCACTGAGCGAAGGCGAAGTTGAGGACTGCGCGATTGAATGCCCGAAGCACGGGAGCGCATTTGATTTACGAACTGGACAACCGCTTTCACTTCCCGCAGTGCGGGCAGTGCCGAGCTATGCAACCGCGATTGTGGAGGGTGAAGTCATGGTGGAGCTGTCATGAGTGAGTTGGTGATCAGCGACCTTCGGGCGACAGTTGATGGCAAGGACATCCTGAAGGGCGTTACCCTCACGGTTCGCTCGGGGGAAGTCCACGCCGTGATGGGTCCAAACGGCTCAGGAAAATCAACACTTTCTAACGTGTTGATGGGCAAGCCTGGCTATGTAGTGACAGGCGGATCGGTCACCCTGGACGGGGTTGACCTGTTGGCAATGGCAACTTGGGAACGAGCGCAGGCGGGGCTGTATCTTGCGATGCAGTATCCAGTCGAGGTTCCCGGAATCAGTGTCAAGGACGTACTAGCCGAGGCTTATGCGGCATCTAGTCGCGACCGCCAGTTGGTGCCATCGCTTATGGCCGCCGAAGCAGACCTGATCGGATTCGAGCGTGAGTTCCTCGATCGCCCGCTCAATGTCGACCTCTCTGGAGGCGAGAAGAAGCGAAACGAGACCGTGCAGATGGCCGTGTTGGGGCCAAAGATCGCAATCTTGGATGAGTTGGATTCAGGGCTAGATGTGGATGCCTTGCGTGCCGTATCAAGGCGAATCGAACTCGCTACCACCGAGGGATTCAGTGGCGGAGAGCGACTTGGCGTGCTTGCCATTACTCACTACAACCGCCTGTTAGAAGAGTTGCATCCGGATGTTGTTCACATCTTTGCCAATGGGCAGATTCTTGAGTCGGGCGGTCCCGAAATAGCGACTCGCCTAGAAGAGACTGGCTATGCGGCTTGGGTTGAAGAGGAGGAGCAAGCTGCTCCAATTGTTGCGGCGCGTCCAGTAGTCGATGACCCGTTCTTCTCGGATGGCCTTTTGTAGCTCGGCCTCGCACAGTCGGTGGCGGCTTGCTCAGCAATCTAGGCTGGCGAGATGGCTCGACCGGATCTCTTGACTGACGATGAACTTGCAGCAGCCCTAGACGAGCTCGCAGGTTGGCAGGTAGAGGCTGGGAAACTTCGCCGAGAATTTCACTTCGCGGACTTCAGCGCAGCTTTTGGCTTTATGGCAGCAAGCGCCACCGTTGCAGAGAAACTGGACCATCACCCGGAATGGTCGAATGTTTACTCAACGGTCGTAGTAGAACTCACCACCCATGATGCTGGCGGCCTGACTGAGCTTGATGTGCAACTGGCACGCAGAATGTCAGAGCTAGCTGCTTAAGTAGCGAAGTAGCTATCTCGCCGGGTAGCAATGTGCCAAACCAAAGTGCCGGGCTCTGAGGGTGTGAGGGTGCCAAGGAAGGGGACCATATGGGATTTCGCATGAGAAAGTCGATTCAGTTGATGCCTGGAGTTCGGCTGAATATGTCCCGAAGCGGTTTGGGAATCTCAGCTGGGGTGAAAGGGTTTCGCGTTACGCAGCGAGCCGATGGCACCCTGCAGCGAACTGTCTCGATACCAGGAACAGGGTTGTCCCATGTTGAGCGACTCGACGGCGGCAAGTCAGCTTCGTCTAGATCAACTGGGCCTCAAACTGCTTCGACTCCAGCGCAGGCGCAACCTGCGCAGCGTCGAAAGAAGCCAGGTTGGTTTGCGCCCCGCGTAGAAAAGGACCTGTATGCGGCAATGTCTGCAAGCGATGTGGATCGCGTCGAAAAGATTGCGCGCGGCCAAGAACGCTATGTAGTTGCAGCGGCAAGTCTTGCAGGACTGCTGCGAATGCAAGCCGAGCAGGTTCAAGCAGCGAGCGACATGCTGATGCTGGTGTGGTCATCTGGCCAAGACCCAGCTAGTGACCCCTTTATTCAGAAATACGTCTCGGTGAGTTTCGACTTGGTCCTTGCCCCCGGTGTGAGCGCTCCGCTGTCACTCAGCCGAAACACCGTTGGACTCGCTCTAGCGGAGTTATTGCAACTGCAGAACTGCAGGGTTGAGGCAGTCGATATTGTGGAGCAACTTGAGCCAACTGCAGCAAGCGCAATCTCATTAGCAGAGCTTTACGCCGAACTCGCCCGGTGGGCCGATGTGGTTGAACTCACCGACGAGATCACGAACCAAGACGACCTGACGGCGCTGCTGTGTGTGTTTCGAGGAGTTGCCTTGCGCGAACTTGGTTACTACGAGGCTGCGCGAGCCGCATTCCAAGAAGCGCTGAAAACAAAGCAGCGAACTCCTCTCATTCGGCACCGTGCCTGGCTTGAACGGGCACGTTGCTATGAGCGAGAAGGAAAACGTTCGCTGGCACGTAAGGACCTTGAGCGAATTCTGGCCGAGGACTCAACCTATGCAGGCCTGGCCGAGGCTCTTGCCGAATTAACTGTCTAGGGCTCAGCGTAAAATTCTGAGACTCAAGTCCCCCAACAGGGAGTGTTAGCGGGCGGCGTTCTTGACGAAATCAGCAAGGTGTTCACCTTGGAGTTCTTCCGCTCCGCTGTGGAAGCTTCCGCGAATATGTCGCCGCCTGGTCTCATCATCGGTTCCACGAGCAGCCGAATGCCACAGGTAGGCATCGTGAAACAAGATGTCTCCGCGATCGCAATACAGGGCAATCTCGCCCGGGACTCTCTCAAATCGAAGCGGCATCTCCGATGGAGGGGGCTGACTCGTATGGCCGGCTGCTTCAGCTGAACCGGCAGGCACGAGCGCATCATTGATGTTGACGAACGGTGCCGGCGTATTCCAATGATGACTACCCGGCACCACCCTCAAGAATCCGTTAGCGGGGCTCGTCGCGTCTAGGTGGAAGGTGAAAGCAACTGCGGGCCAGATGTCCAAATGAGGCCCACTTTGCCAGTCGCTATGCCAACCGATTCGCGTGTAACTCGACTCAGGGCCCGGGCGGGCATCTTGATAGACAACGCCGAATCGCTGCTCGTGCAGGAGCCAGTAGTCCTCATGCAGCAACCTGCTCATCAGATCAAGAACGTCTCGGTGATGGACGCCAGCAGTGACTGCCGGGGACAGCTCAGTCATGTAGGTCACGTAGTTCGCAAACTGGTTTGCCTTGTCGCCTGCATCGCCCTCGATGAGGATTTCTGTTCCATGGCGTTCGTGCAGCCTTCCCGCAGTGAGTTCCTCTTGCGCAGCTACGCATTCCTGCTCCATGGCTTCCAACTCGGCCTCTGAGAACACCCCGCGAAGTGCAGCAAATCCATAGGCGCGAAAGAACTCCTCTGCCTGATCGTGTTGATCGGGCAGGAATATTCCAAACTCTTCGGGCGTAGTTGGGAGCGTGTTCATGGTCCTTGGCGTTCTTGGCAATCCTGAGCCTCTAGTTGAGAAGGTCTGTACAAGTATGCATGAACCCCGTTGCTAGTGGCTTTTTAGGGCCCTCTTTGATGCCTCTGTGTAACCTGTAGTTCATGTTGAGTTCAGCTGTTCGTAGGGTTCATCAGGTTCATCAGGGCCGAAGCGGTACAGGGACAGCAGGTGCTGTCGCTTCGATGTTCGGCGCCTTGCTACTCACATTGGCACTTATGGCCTGTACGGCACCACCTTCTGACCCGGGGAGCCCACCCACCACTCTGTTCCCGCTTCCGGAATCACCCGTAGAGTTCAGCGTTTTGAGTTACAACGTGGCGGGCCTACCTCAAGAGGTCTCGAAAGAGAATCCAAAGAAACACCTCCCTCTGATTAGTCCGTTACTCAACTCCTACGATGTTGTGCTCACTCAAGAAGATTTTGATTGGTGGCAGCCAGCAGCAGGGTTTCTGGATTTCACGAATTACCACACTCGCCTACGGGCTCAAGCCACTCATCCCTACCGAACAGATCGTCACCCCGGACCTGCAGCAGTAAGAATCAACCCTGCGGCCCGACCATTACTTGTTGGAGACGGTATCGGGGTCATGTCGCGTTTCCCCTTAACTGCTGAAGCGCATGGTGCGTGGACGGGGTGTTACGGCGATGCGTTCACAGGTGCCGGCGACTGCTTAGCCATGAAGGGGTTCCGAGTGGTGAACATGACGCTTGGCGATGGTCGCGAGGTGGACGTGTATAGCTTGCATGGCGAGGCGGGAAGTGGCGCTCGTGATCAGGCACTTCAGGTGAAGGACTTTGAAGAACTCTCTCTCTTTATTCGGTCCCGAGGAGATGATCGAGCGATCATTCTTGGTGGGGATACGAATCTCCATATCGACGAGGGATACCCGGAATCAAATACGGGTGAGGTTGATCGCGTGATCTGGGAGCAGTTCTTGACCTCGACTGGATTGACCGACGTATGCGCTGAACTTGCCTGCGGCACGCCCGGCAGCATTGATAAGTTTGCGTATCGCAGCAACCGCAGTGTGCAGCTCTCCGCTACAGGAATTGAGTTTCCTGCTGAACGCTTTACTGCCTCGACAGGTGAAGCGCTGAGCGATCACACCCCGGTAGTTGCAACCTTCCGGTGGAATATTCCCGCAGGCTGAGGCTCTAATCCGGGGGCTAATCGCCGCTCTGACTTGCGGCTAATCGCCGCTCGGACTGACCGAATTCTCGCGGTTATGAACTGAGGGCTTCGTCGATGCCTTGCTGCAGTGTGTTCCAGCCGAGGGTGGCGCACTTAATGCGCACTGGAAACTTCACGACACCGCGTAACGCTTCAAGGTCGCCGAGCTTCAATTCCGCCCCGGCCGAATCTTCTTGAGGTTCAGTCTCGGCATCAAGGCCCTCCTCGTGGATCGACATCATCGACTTGAAGGATTTGGTGAGATCGCGGATCTCGCCGATGCTGCGGCCCTTGACGGCGGCAGACATCATCGAGGCTGAGGACTGAGAAATGGAGCATCCTTGCCCGCCAATTCGGATGTCCGTTACAACTGCGGCATCTCCGCTGGCTGAGTCATCGACATCTATGTAGACCACAATCTCATCGCCGCAGAGCGGATTGAATCCCTCGACCCTAACGGCAGGGGGTGACTCAAGCTCCCCGCGATTACGTGGGCTGCGATAGTGATCAAGGATGATCTCTCTATAGAGGTCTTCAAGGCCCGACATGCGGTGATCTCCGTGTAGTGAGTTTCGGTGGGTAGAGGTAAAGCTAGAGCTAATGCTAGGGAAAGAGTAGTGACTAGAAGCTAAAGAACTCGCCTGCAGCCTCGAGGGCATCGCCGAGTGCAGTGATGTCGGCCTCATTGTTGTAGACGTACCAACTTGCTCGCGCAGTTGCGCCCACGCCTAAAAGGCGCATCAGCGGTTTGGCACAGTGGTGGCCTGGGCGAACACAAACTCCGTGCTGGTCGAGTACTTGTGAGAGATCGTGAGGGTGAATGTCGTCGAAGGCAAAGCTCATTGCCCCACCGCGCAGCTCGGCAGATTGGGGGCCGTACAAAGAGATTCGATCTCCGAATCGGTTCGACAGGTGCTCGAGGGCAAAGGCGGTCAGTGCCATCTCGTGTTGGCGGACCGCTTCCATGCCAAGGTTGTTTAGATAATCAATAGCGGCTCCGAGACCAATGATCTCTGCGATCGGGGGAGTACCCGCTTCGAACTTATGCGGTGCTTCGGCTGCCACAAAGCCATCTAGGCGAACGTCAAGAATCATCCCTCCGCCGCCAAGGAAGGGTGGCATGGCTGCGAGGAGTTCCTTGCGCGCCCAGAGCACGCCGATGCCTGTGGGCCCAAGCAATTTGTGCCCCGAGAAGGACAGGAAGTCGGCGCCAAGTTGGTGCACGTCGGTGGGCAGGTGAGGCACCGATTGGCACGCGTCCACGGCAACAACTGCACCCGCAGCATGGGCGGCGTCTGCAATGGCTCGCACCGGCGTAATGGTTCCCACAACATTCGACATTGATGTCAGAGAGACAATCTTGACTCCGTCAAGCAACGAGTCGAGGTTTCTCAGGTCTAGCTGGCAGTCTGCGGTTAGCGGGATCCAGCGGATCTCTAACTCGCGCTCTGCTGCGAGTTGTTGCCAAGGCACGATATTGGCGTGGTGCTCGAGATGGGTCAGCAGGATGGCGTCCCCGGGTTCAAGATTTGCAACACCCCAAGACCGGGCGATCAGGTTGATGGATTCTGTTGCGTTCTTGGTGAATACCACCTCGTTGGCGTCGGTAGCGCCGATGAATGCTGCGACCTTTGAGCGAGCGGCTTCCATGGCGTTGGTGGCTTCCTCAGCCAAGGTGTAGGCCGCACGATGCACATTTGCGTTGATGGTCTCGTAGTAGGTGTCCATGGCCTGGAGCACGGAGCGCGGCTTTTGGGAAGAGGCAGCCGAGTCCAAGAACACAAGTGGCTTGTCGTGCACTGTGCGAGACAAGATCGGAAAGTCGCTCTTGATGCGCAGAACGTCGAATTCCCCCGGCACATGCTGTTCAACCTCGGACTGATCTATCGCCATGCCTCAAACCCTTCAGCCTCGAGTCGCTTTGCCAAGTCTGGACCACCAGAATCAACAATCTGCCCGTCAACGATGATGTGTACAAAGTCTGGGGTCAAGTAGTCCAAGAGACGCTGATAATGCGTAATGACGAGAACGCCGATTTCGGGTCGGTCTGCTCGCACGGCATTCACCCCGCTCGCAACTACGCGTAGAGCGTCAATATCTAGGCCGGAATCGGTTTCGTCCAAAATGGCGAGTTCCGGTTCGAGGATTGCCATCTGCAGGATCTCGTTGCGCTTCTTCTCGCCACCTGAAAAGCCCTCGTTGAGGAACCTGTCCGCAAAGGCAGGGTCCATGTCGAGGCGTTCCATCCACTCCATTATTGCTAAGCGAATCTCTAGCACCGACAAGTCGATGCCCTTACGTTCTGAGAGCGCTTGGCGCAGGAACTGCCGGACCGAGACGCCGGCGATCTCTTGTGGGTATTGGAAAGCTAGAAACATGCCGGACTTGCCGCGCATGTCGGCTCCCCACTCGGTGATGTCCTCGCCCTTATACAAGACGGTTCCCGAGACTGTGGTGTATTCCGGTGATCCCATGAGGGTGCTGGCCAAGGTTGACTTACCTGACCCGTTTGGACCCATCAGCGCATGGACTTCACCTCGGCCAACGCTCAGCGAGAGCCCTTTGAGGATCTCTGTGGTGGGCTGAGCAGTGGGTGCGACCCGAAGGTCAGTGATCTGAAAGAGGGGGGATGACTCTGCGCTCATATTCTCTGCACTCATGAGAGCAGTCTATTTCTCCTACGCGTGTAGGGGAAATAGGGGGTCCCTATGAAGCGAAAGAGTTATCAAAGTGGGAGGGTCTTGCCGCTCCGCCCCGAGCAGTCCACTAGCAGTGCGAAGCAGCAAGCCTCCACTTTCAGCAGGATCAGAAGGCCTAGCCGGTAAACTCAATCGGCGCAGCATCAACGACAATGACCCGCTCCGTGGTCACGCCAAGAACCGAAGCTGGCGGAACCGCCGTAGTGGGAACCGTGGTAGCTCCGAGCACTGAAGTGGGCACGGTGGTGGTTGGAGCCTCCGTGGTGGTTGGTGCTTCGGTGGTGGTTGGTGCTTCGGTGGTGGTTGGTGCTTCGGTGGTAGTTGGTGCCTCCGTAGTAGTTGGCCAACAACGTTGAATGCTTTCGCCGCAGTCGCTCTTGTCGAGTTGACGTGCGCTCACTCCTCCGGGACTCATGACCAGCCATGCTCCACTGACTGCAATGACTGCAGCGAGTGAAGCAACGACTCGGCGACGCAGGGACTTTGCCTGCTCCTGTCTTGGGTTAATTTCGGTACTCATATCAGAACCTCCAAGATTCCTCTTTTGTGGGTCTGATCACCTTCTCGCATCTTGGAGTCGCTCAATAGAGTCGAAGGTCACCTCCGAGATGTCAGGTAGTGGACTTGAGAGCGTTTGAGTCTGAGGTTCTCGCTGTGAGCTCGTTCCCGGTTTAACCAGTGAACTCAATCGGTGATGCAGCCGCGACGATTGGCTGTTGCGCAGTTGCACCAAGTACTGCCGTTGCGGGCAACGTTGTAGATGGCGTCGTTGTAGATGGCGTCGTGCTGGGTACAGCAACTGAGGTCGTAGTCGTTGCCGGCACCGTCGTCTCTGGCGCTGTTGCAGGGACCGTTGTGGTCGAAGTTGTGCTGGGGCTTCCTTGAGACTCGGGGCATTTGTCGGCAGTTGTGAAACGGTCTATTGAGACGCAGAAGCAGCTTCCCGAGGAACCAGCCTCGCAGTCTGGCTGAGCGCTAGCCGTGCCAGCGCCAGCGACCATCCAAGCTCCAGTGCACGCAATAATCGCTACGAACACTGCACCGGCGCGTCGGGCCGACCCAGCTATTGAGACCTGCTCAGAGGTTTGTTCCGTCTTCATTCTTCCCTCGCTTGTTGGTAGTCGGCCGAACACTCGCTCGGCGCGATAGCAGTCTGAGGGAGGGCGCTTAGCTGGTACTTAGCTCGCAGACAGCTTGCAAGGGATGGGCTCTTGAGTTCGGGCCTTGGCCGATAAACGGGCTCGTCACGCCGATTACCAGCCCCGGTCGACCCACTCTTGTAAGTGCGGGGATTCGGCGCCGATCGTGGTATCTGAGCCGTGGCCGGGCAGCACGATTGTCTGGGCCTCGAGGCCCGCAAAGAGTCGGCGATCGAGAGAGGAAATAATCTTCTCAAAGTCGCCTCCCTCAAATGAAGTATTCCCGGGTCCGCCAGGAAACAAGGTGTCGCCACTAAAGAGCAGCGGCTTATCTTCAACCTGAAAGCAGATCGAACCTGGTGTGTGGCCCGGCGTGAAAATCGTGCGGAGGCGAAGCCGACCTACAGCTATCACCGCATCGTCTTCGATGATCTCGTCATAGCTGTCCAACATTGCGGCGTCAGCAGCGGTCACTCCGACGGAGTATCCCGCGTCACGCATCTGCGGTACCGCTTGGATGTGATCCCAATGGCCGTGCGTCTCGAGCACGCGTCGGACGCCAAGGCGCTGAGCTAGCTCCAACAGTTGCTCATGCTCATTGGCTGCATCGATCAGGACCGAGTCGCCGGTGTGTTTGCAGCGCAAGACAAACACGTTGTTATCCATCGGTCCAACAACCAGCTTGTGCACCTCTAGGTCTGTGTCGGCATGATGAAGAGTGCTGGCGTCTTGGGTCATGAATTCATTCTCGCGCCGAAAATCTGGACTGCCCCGTTTGTTTCAGTATCAAGCTGTGTCGCTACCACTATGTGTGCTGTGGACTTCAAACCCCAAGGCCAGCGCCACGGGTATTTGTCCTGGGTCAAATGTCAGATACGTCAGTGGCTTCGGCAGGCGATCTGCGGCTGCGAGGTGAATAGCATCCACCGTTCGGACTGGCTGCGTGCGACCAAGCTCGGCGGCGCGGTCTAAACATCGTTGATCGACAGGAACGATGTGTATCCGCTCCCAATCGTCTCGCATCGCTCTTCGTAATTCGTCGGTTCGCTGTGGGTCGTCACCGAGTCGGTCTACGAGCATCAGAGCCTCGGATAATGCCAGAGCGCTGGCGCACCAGTCCTCGTCCGCCTTCATTGCTCCGAGGGCGGAGACTTGGGCAGGACCTTCAAGGTAGCGGGCGAGCAGCGCAGTGGTATCTAAGAACAGTGTCACCTTCCTCGCACCTCACGAACGAGTTGATCGATACGCGTGCCAGCCCATAGCGGCATTGAGAATTCCGGAGCGGGGCGATCAGACCTTCTTGCGAGCACCACCTGCCCGCGAGCGGCGAGGTCTTCGAGGGTGAGCTGTGCGTCTGTCGGCTCGAGCGGACCAAGTTGTGCGACTGGACTGCCATCAACGGTGATGACAATTCGCTCGCCTGCTCCAGCGCGCCGGATTGCCGCAGAAACTTCACGTCGCAGTTCTCGTACTCCAAGGTGTTCCACACGGAAACCCTAGGACAAATGTGTGTACAACTGTGTACACACATGAATGTGTACCTAGGTTCGGATGCGTGTAAAACGTTCAAAGTACAAACTGTCTACTTCCAGGAGATCAACGTGAATTTCGCTTTCAGCGAGGACCAAGAAGCACTACGTAAGGTGGTCAAAGACTTCCTCAATGCTAAGTCGGACGAGGCAACTGTTCGCGAACTTATGGACACTGAATCCGGCTACGACGCCGCTGTTTGGACCCAGATGGCAGAGCAAATGGGCCTTCAGGGATTGGTGATTCCCGAAGAGTTCGGTGGCTCCGGGTACAGCTTCGTTGAATTGATCGTGGTCCTTGAAGAGATGGGACGTCGACTGATTTGCGCCCCGTACTTCTCGACAGTGGTACTCGGCAGTCAGACGCTGTTGCACTCAGGTGACGAGGCAGCCAAGGCCGCCTACCTTCCCGGTATTGCCTCCGGTGAAACCATCGCAACCTTGGCTTACACCGAGCCCAACGGACGCTGGGATGAATCTGCAATTACCGCAACGGCAACCAAATCAGGAGACTCCTGGACCATTGATGGCACCAAGTTGTATGTCCTTGATGGCCACATCGCCAACCTGATCATTACTGCAGCCCGGACCGAAGCCGGCGTCAGCCTGTTTGCTGTAGACGGCGAGGCCGCCGGGCTTACCCGCACGGCGCTGTCCACCATGGACCAGACTCGCAAGCAGGCTCGTTTGGAGTACGCAGGAGTGCCCGCAACCTTGATCGGAACCGACGGAACCGGATGGGACACGATCTCTACGGTGTTGGACTTGGCTGTGGTGGCGCTTGCCGCCGAGCAGGTCGGCGGTGGTCAAGAGGTGCTTGAAATGGCCGTGCAGTACGCAAAGGATCGCGTGCAGTTTGGCCGGCCAATTGGCTCTTTCCAGGCTATCAAGCACAAGTGTGCCGACATGTTGCTCGAGGTTGAGTCCGCCAAGTCGGCGGCGTATTACGCCGGATGGTGTGCATCTGAACTCAACGAGGAACTGCCCTCTGTTGCCTCGCTAGCGAAGGCCTACTGCTCAGAGGCTTACTTCCACGCTGCGGCAGAGAACATTCAGATCCATGGTGGTATCGGATTCACCTGGGAACACCCAGCGCACTTGTACTTCAAGCGTGCAAAGAGCTCAGAGTTGCTGTTCGGTGACCCCACGTACCATCGCGAACTGCTTGCCCAACGCATCGGTATCTAGCAAGCACTGGTATCTAAGCACTGGTATCTAAGCTCTGGTATCTAGCAAGCGCTGCTATCTAACAAGCGCTGGTAATTCAGAACTAGTCGGCTAGCACCCGGGTGGTGAGTAACGCTACGAGTCCGGCATCTGCACCTAGATGCTCGACAAGTTCGATGCTCACTCCCGGGTGTTTTAGTTCGGCTTCAGCTACGGCCTCTGGTAGGTCTCGCGTCACGTGATTTCCTGAGTTCAAGAAGTGTGGGAGCAATCTGATTCGCAAAGCCCCCTGGGACACAGCGGTGGCGATTGCATCCTCAATCGATGGTTCGGCAAGTTCTAAGTAGGCAGGTCGAACTTGAATGAGCTGTGGCTCTAGCCCAGCGCTTGGTTGTGGCTGAGCCGCATTTGATTGCGCTTGGACCTTCTCGCACAGCTGCGCATGCTCAACGGCAGCGAGCGGATTGCGGCTGCCATGGGCTACGAGAAGCACAATCTTGGGGGCAGGCTCAAGAGGGAATGACGGTTCGGAATCAGCGCTGGTCATCTCATGACGGTACGGTGCCGGGGAGTGACAGACAACGCGGGGCAGCAAGACCCCGGCCAAAGGGAACTCAACGAGTCCGTGAATGAGGATGCTCACCCCAATCCTGTGGGTGTTGGTCCACATGATCTGCCATGGCCGATCGGCGAGCACTTTGACCCGGAATTGTTGGCCGAGGGCGATCGTCGAAATGTGATCGACCGCTATCGGTACTGGAAAATGCAAGCCATTCGAGATGATCTTGATGGCCGACGATTTACTGTTCACTTAGCTGTAGAGAACTGGGAACACGACTTCAACATTGGCACCGTGGTGCGCAATGCCAACGCATTTGGGGCAGCGGCGGTTCATATCGTTGGGCGACGAAGATGGAACCGACGTGGCGCCATGATGACGGATCGCTATCAGCATGTGTATTACCACCCGAGCATTGAGGACCTACTTGAGTGGGCGGAACAAGAGCAGTTGAGTGTGATTGGGATCGACAATCTTGACGGGTCCGTACCGCTAGAGACGGTTGAACTGCCGCGTTCTTGCGTGTTGATCTTTGGCCAAGAAGGGCCGGGCTTATCCGAGGCCGCAAAGGCTGCTTGTACTCAGGTCTGCTCGATCAGGATGTTCGGCTCGACCCGCTCCATCAACGCCGGCGTAGCCTCTGGGATTGCGCTGCATACTTGGGTTCGAACCCACGCTTTGCAAGCAGATGGATTCCCCCTAGAGGAACTTCCAGAGCTCTGACCTTGCCCGTGCATACATACCCCATCAGGGTATATTTGGAACTTTGTTAACATGTTCTGATGCACGGCTACGACGAGAATAAAGACGCCTATCTAAAACGCCTTCGCAGAGTGGAGGGCCAAGTTCGTGGAATTGAGCGGATGGTCGAAGATGACTCCTACTGCATTGATGTCCTGACCCAGATTTCCGCAGCCACTCGCGCACTGCAGGGGGTTGCTCTGGCATTGCTCGAGGACCATCTTCGCCACTGCGTAGCCGATGCG
>CAFBOG010000010.1_pt1 | contig 17623 bp, 13 predicted proteins | sample 7269381 | NCBI WGS metagenome assembly CAFBOG01 (sample SAMEA6814108, study PRJEB35770) | freshwater metagenome | biome: Freshwater; feature: Freshwater reservoir; material: water | place: Czech Republic | collected 2017-07-26 | depth 30m m
ATTCAGCGGCTCACCGAGGCCCCTAACCCACGTCGGGTGCTTGATGTCCTCCCCACCGAAAGCCCGATGATTGGCTCTGAGCGGCTGACGCGATCAGGCCCAACTGTTGAGGCTGTCTCGAACGAAGACCTCACCGAGACCGAACATGCCATCGAGGTTAGCTACGAGGGTAGCTACGAACTCGACGAAGCCACGCTGGCTGATGGGTCGATCCTTGATGACCACTTCAGCGCTATGGGTGGCTGGATTGCCTCAACATTGGTGCGGCTCGGTGACCTGAACTTTGAGTTCTTGCCGCCGCTCGAGAAAGACGAAGCCTGAGCCGAAGGGCAGCCTAAGCCGCAGGGCATCAGGGCATCCTAAGCGGCAGAGCGGCAGAGCGGCAGAGCGGCAGAGCAGAGATCAGAGCGTGACCGCAGCCGCTAAGTCATCTTTGAAACTCGACTGATCGAATCTCGACCAAGCTGCAGAGCAGTTCTGCAAATCTTTGAGAGCTTCACGGCGGAGGTGTTCTGAGATTGACCCTGCTAGCAGCGCTGTGCGGCCACCCGCATCGACTCCCGCTAACCCAACCAACTCGATCTGCACTGCGTGATCTTGTTGCCGGCCAAGAACGTTCTGCAGTTTTCGAAGCCGAGTAACTAGCTCTGACACGGCGGGTTCGCTCAGGAGCGGCGCATAAGCAGCAAGCCCATACCGCAAGGCTTTGGCGCGCTTGCGAAGCCTGTGCCAATCACTGACCTCGTTTGATTTCCTCGCAGCGCGGCCAGCTGATCGGACCTTTCCGAACTGCCTCAGGATGGTTGCCTGGGCAACCACTACTGATGGTCGAAGGGCGTCTTTGCCGGGGTCATCTCCGCCGATCCGGTGCACTGACCCCACCACCTGCCACAAGCGCAGCATTGCCTGATATTTGGCAGCTTCTCCCCCCGCTGGGTCGATGCGACCTGCCAAATCGGCAAATGCACCCGACCTGTTGCGCAGCAGAGCAGCTCGCAACTCCTGGGACTCAAAGGATTGCTGCCCGTCATCAACTACAACGCCAACAGCCCGACACAGCCGGGGCAACTCCTCAAGCAGAACGTCAAGATCTCGAACCCGAGAGGTCACTCTTCCGAACTCTGCGAGTTGCACGAGCAATTCCTTGCGCTGCGCACCCGGAAACACTGACCTGCCAGAACTCAGCAGCGACCGGGCTCGTCGTAGAGATACTCGGTAGTCATGCAGTTGCTCAGTATCAAGGTCGCTCAAGACGCCGGATTCAAAGCTGCGAAACTGCTGCAGATTGTCTGCTAGCAACAGCGCCAGAACCCTGGCAGCGGGCTGCTGACGATCCTCGACTCCCAACGACCAACGGACACCTTGTCCCGACAACGCTTCCGCTGCGGGACCGACGCCAAAAACTGGATCGCTTAACTCAGGTTCTAGCGAAACGTCCATCTAGAGAGTCTCGCAGTTAGCGACAAGCGCTGCTAGCAAATCAGGTCAGATTGGCAGCAGGCACCGCATCAACCTCATCATCGCCAAATGATGTGGCTTGCTTCTTGGAGTAGACGATGCTGGCAACCACGATGACCACAGCAACTGCAGCAATCAAGAAGCGGGCGTTGTTATTTTCCATGGCGATAATCGCCGGGAGGATGAGCAGGGCAACCAAGTTCATCACCTTGATGAGCGGGTTGATAGCAGGGCCGGCGGTGTCTTTGAACGGATCACCGACAGTGTCACCAATGACTACTGCAGTGTGGACATCTGAACCCTTACCACCAAGGTTGCCCTCTTCGATGTACTTCTTGCCGTTATCCCAGGCGCCACCAGCGTTGGACAAGAAGTTCGCCATGAGTGCACCAACAACGATGGTCGCAGCTAGGTAACCACCAAGCGCAAAGGCGCCAAGCCCGAAGCCGATTGCGACGGGCATCAACACAGCAAGCAGTGCCGGTGTGGTGAGTTCACGAAGCGCAGCACCGGTACAGATATCAATGACGGGGCCATAATCAGGCTTTTCGGTGTAGTCCATGATTCCTGGCTTCTCGCGGAACTGCCTGCGCACTTCCTGCACCACGGTTCCAGCCGTGCGGCTCACTGCCAAGATGGCCAGCGAGGAGAACATGAATACAACGGTTCCGCCAACAAGAGCGCCAGCAAAGACCTTGGGGTCTGCAATGTTAATTGCCACTGCATTGAATGCGGCCTCAACGTTCTCGGCTCGCAGAACTGCACCAATCTTGGTATCGGCCGAGGCTGCGATGGTCTCACGGAATGAGGCAAAGAGTGCCACAGCCGCAATCACTGCGGACCCAATGGCGAAGCCCTTGGTGACTGCTTTCGTGGTGTTACCCACGGTGTCAAGGCCATCAAGGATGGTCTCGGTCTCACCGTGGAACTCGCCTGCCATCTCGGCGATGCCCTGAGCGTTATCAGCAATCGGGCCGAAGGTGTCTTCTGCCACCACGATTGCAGTTGTAGCCAACATGCCAATGCCCGTGAGCGCAACTAGGTAGAAGGCAAACAGTGTGCTTCCTCCGCCAAGTCCGAGTGCAACCAGAATCGCTGCGGCAATTGCCACTACTGCCCACACTGCAGATTCCATACCACTCGAGATACCAGACAGCACCACGGTGGCTGGTCCCGTCCGGCCAGATTCCGCAATGTCACGAACAGGCTTGAACTGACTCGAGGTGTAGTACTGCGTAATGCGACTCGCAACCTGACCGAGCACCACGCCACCGAGGATTGCAACGAACATCCTCAGACCGACATGGTCGACAGAGGAACCTCGTGGGTCACCCACATACAGGAATGCCAGAGCGGCCGCACCAAAGAGTGAGAGCACTGAGGCCACGTTCAGGCCGCGGTTGATTGGCTTGAGGGCATCCGTCTCACCATCGCGTGCCTTGACCATAAAGATCGAGATGAGAGAGGCCAAGAGTCCAACTGCCATCATCGCAAGAGGAAAGATCAGCCCCTTCGCAGCGTTGTTACCGTTAATGCCAATGGCCCTGAATGCCGTGACACCCAGAATGATGTTTGCAACGAGTACTACGCCGAAGGACTCAAAGAGGTCCGAAGCCATGCCGGCGCAGTCGCCCACGTTGTCGCCCACGTTGTCAGCAATAGTTGCTGGGTTACGCGGGTCATCCTCGGGAATCCCTGCTTCGATCTTTCCAACCAAGTCAGCACCGACATCGGCAGCCTTGGTAAAGATGCCGCCTCCGACTCGAAGGAACAGCGCCAGAAGCGAACCGCCGAATCCAAAGCCAATCAAGATTGACGAAGCGGTGTTCTGAAAGATCATGACGATCAGCGTTGCGCCGAGGAGACCAAGTCCAGCAGTAAACAGCCCGACTGTTCCACCGGCACGGAAGGCAACCTGAAGGGCGTCATCCATGCGGCCGGTCTTTGCTGCTGCTGCGGTGCGCACATTGGCGCGGGTGGCGAGCCACATTCCCAAGAAGCCAATAAACCCAGACGCCAGCGCACCAGTAAGAAACGCCAGGGTGCGGAACAGTCCGGCGTTGATTCGATCAAGGCCCTCGTTGGTTGATTCATTGATGATCTCGGTAGAGGTCACAAAGATCACCGCGGCCAGCGGAACCACCATCAACAGAATCGTCTTGAACTGCCGCTTGATGTAGGCCATCGCACCCTCTTGGATGGCCTCGCCGATCTCGCCCATCTTTTCGGTTCCTGGGTCCTTGGCCAGCACGCTGCGCATCATGAACCATCCTGCGATCAGGGCGATGAACGATACAACCACGCAGAAAATCAGCAAGTACCACTCTTGGCTGCCGAGTGTGAACACCTGAAAGGTGCCTTCTGTCCTCATGGCAAGAACTTGTGGAAGTGTCGATTGAAGCGGCATGAAAAGAACCCCCAGGGGTCAAAGAACGGATGATGACAGCTGAGTAGAAAAGGGTTTCTACTCAGAAACTCAGAGAAGTCCACCGGAGAATGAGCTCCGCGTCAAAAGAAGGACTTCGAGATACTAGAAGCAGTTGCGGCGTGTAGCGACTTCTTAGACCTCAACAGAGGTTTTGCTCTTGCGCTTTGATCGAACAACCTCGATCAGAATTGGCAGAATCGAGATGCCAACAACCATCAATAAAGCTATTTCTATGTGATCTGCGACTAGCGGAATGTTGCCAAGGAAGAATCCGAGCAGAGTCACTCCGACACCCCACAAGAGACCGCCAATCAGGTTGTACCGAAGAAACACCCGGTACTCCATCTTGCCGGCACCAGCGACGATCGGGCAGAAGGTGCGGATCACCGGGACGAAACGTGCCAGCACAATCGCTCTGGGTCCGTGGACATCGAAGAAGTTCTGAGCCTTCTCAAGATGCTCATGCTTAAAGAACCGTGAGTCGGGACGCTTAAAGAGAGCAGGCCCTGTCTTGTTGCCGAAGGCATACCCAACCTGATCTCCTGCAACAGCGGCAATGAACACACCAATCAGGACCACCCAGATGTTGAGGTGAACTGCATCCGCCCCCGCTTGGTGGACCAGCGTGCCCGCAGAAGCCATGCCAGCAATAAACAACAGGGAGTCGCCGGGCAGAAAGAAACCGATCAACAGCCCTGATTCGGCAAAGATGATTCCAAAAAGCAGAATGTACCCGCCACTTCGAAGGAGCTTTTCTGGGTCTAGCGCTTCCAGTAGTGCAGTTACAACTGCCAAGGTGTTCACGACTGATGAGGATACAACCTTGCCTAGGGCTTGGCTGTAGCTCCCTCGGCAACGAGTTTGGCCGAGGCCTGCGAAATAAGCACTCGTGCCTCTGCAACTAGGGCTGCATAGCCAGCTAGGTCCGAAGCCTTGAGTCGCTCATCTGCTTCGGTGAACTTCTGATCAGCCTGTGCAATCAGTTCGGTTGCAGAGAGTTCCTCGCCGGAAGGAACCGTGGTAGTGCTGCTTCCAGGATCGGAGTTGGTTGATGGCACTGTTACCGACGGAATAACAGCAGCCCCGTCAGGCTTCGAATCTACAAGGTCTGCTAGCGCCTGCTCCACGCTGTCTCCAAAGCCCACCGAATCGCCAGAGACCATCACGACCTTCTTGACAGTGAACCGGGTGCTCTCCTCTTGTGCTACGTAAATTGGTCTCATATAGACCAGTGAGTCACCCTGCGGCAGGATCAAAATGTTGCCATAGCGCATAGTGGAACCAATCTGACCAGTCAGGGTTTGGTACTCGGTCACGGGCCCGTACGTAACCATCTTGCGATTTGCCTGAACTGGTCCATCGACGCTGTTGTTGCGCTCGGTCTTGCCATCTGCAGAGGCAACCATCACGATTTCTTCAAGCTTGCCGTAGTTATCGGGGTCATTTCGAGCGATCATCACCGAGGTGAGGTTTCGGCCTGTTCCATCTCCCGAAGAGAGCACAAACGGGCGGGTCAGCACGAACTGAGCAGTCTCTGCTGAGCCGATTTTTAGCTCCTGGTAATAGGGGTCAATCGCTGTTTGAGCCTCGGCAGACGCACCGGAACTGGTATCTGCCTGCACTGCTCCAGCACCTCTATCAGAGGGCTGCTGTGCCACCACCCACCGGTCGCTGTTGTTAAAGAATGTCGAGGGGTCCGTCTGGTGGTAGCGCCCCCAAGCAACAGTCTGAGTCTTGAACATGAACTCCGGATAGCGGAAGTGCTGCTTGACTGAATCGGGAATTTTGGAGGTAAAGAGGCCTGGGAAGGCTTGAGCGTAGGCCTGAATAATGGGATCCGTCTGGCCTCCGTACAACTCATCAGTCAGGTAAAGCGTTACGGAACCATCGTAGGAATCAACAAGTGCCTTGGCCGAATTGCGGATGTAGTTGAAGGTGCCCGAGGTACCCGCTGACACTTCAGCGGCATTGACGCTTTGAGCGTAGGGATAATGGCTCGTCGTCGTGTAAGCATCGACGATGTACTGCACACGTCCATCTCTCAGAATCGGATACGGGTCTTGGTCCAGCTCCAAGAACGGCGCAATCTCTCGGACTCGATCTACGACATCGCGGTTGTACACGATCTTCGAAGAGTCAGTGACGCTGTCAGAAATCAGCGGTTCAATCTCTCCAAACCGAAGGGCAAATGCGGCCTTACGAATGGTGGAATCAACTGGTACGCCATCTTTCCCGCTGTATTCCGTCGTGACGTTGTCCGAACTCAGCTCGGTCTGCTTCGTACCTGTGATGGCATAGCCAGACATCCCCTCACCCACATAGATCTCTGGTTGATCCAACTCTGGAGCGTCGGTTGACTCAGGCGGAATTCCTTTGACTAAGAACACGGGCTCGCCGCGATCGTTGGCCTCGTTTGCCGGGGCCAGGGCGGCGGCATAGCCGTGGGTGAATACAAGGTGGAGTTTCTCCCAAGTCGGATTGGTTACGCCGTCAAGGTTTAACTCTCTCGACGTGATGACCACCGGGGTGCGCTTGCCAGCTATGTCATAGCGATCAACGTCAACATCTAAGAAGCGGTAGTACTCACGCTCCACCTGCAAGTCTTGAATCGTGGGGAGCACAATCGTCGGATCCAAGAGGCGCGCATTCGCCATGTTGGTTTGCTCAGACTTTGCCGCCTCTGCAGTCAACTTCGGCTCGTAGTTGAAATCCACCTTACCGACAGCGCTCAGGTCGAGTGCTGTTCGTGTTGCGCTGATATTTCGCTCGATATATGGCTTCTCTTTGGCAAGTTCTGCAGGCTCAACCTGAAAGCGCTGAACAAATGCGGGATAGATGCCACCGGCAACAATTGCAATCAAAGCCCAAAGGCCCAAGATGATGACCGGTAGGGCCCATCCCTTGCGCCTGATGTTCACCAGCAACATCAATCCAGCAAAAATCGAAATCAGAATCATCAACTGGATAGCGGGAAGGGCAGCCGAAATATCGGAGTAGCCAGCACCATCGAAGGATGACCCAGATGAAGTCAGTAGTTCGAAGCGTTGCAACCAATAATCCAGCGCCTTCGTGAACGCAGCAAGGGCGAGCAGCACAGAGAGCTGAGCCTTGGCAGGCTGAGTAACGCGCTCGCCCATGGGGTGAACTCGAATCGCCCCGTTTAGGTAGTGGACGACTGCAACGACCACAGCGGTGACAATGAGGAATCCAAACATCCAGTCCACGACCGAAGACAAGAACGGCAGCTTGAACACGTAAAACCCAATATCGACACCAAATTCTGGGTCGTTCTGCGGGAATGATCCGCCAAACCTGAACAGCAGCCACTCCTGCCATTGTGCTGAGGCTCCGAATCCCGGAATCACAGCAATAAAAAATGCGACGACCAGCCACAACACACGCTGGCGTCCAGCCACAAGCTCACGATACCGAACGAGCAACTCGTCCTCGGGGCCAGGGATCGCCTGATACTTGGGGGCCAATCGATCCGCAAGCATCAAGTTGCCCCAGAGCAAGACAAAAAAGACCAAAGTTGTGGCCGCACCTAACGTGACTTTGGCTGAGAGCAGTCTCCTCCACACACTGGACAAATCAAGTTGGTCAAACCACAGAAAATCAGTCCAAAAAGTTGCGATCGCTCGCATTGACAGCGCCAAGATAACAACGAGGACAAGCGAGACTGCTAACACGGTACGACCGCGATTAGAGCTTCCCCGTTGTTTCGTTTGTCCTAGATCGCCACTTGGTTGATCAGGCATGTCACTCGGAATGCGCACCGTTACAATCTACAGATGCGCCGGTAGAAGGATGCATCGGCAGCCGGGGTGTGCAGGCGGGGTGATATCGCCAGTCGGGAACGGGTCTCCACATGCAATTGCCCCTTCAAGCGCGTTGTCCTCGCCGTCAGCACAGGGCAAGCCACCGTGGTCCACTGCCCAACACCACTGAGTTCCCGGCCCGGCTGCGAGTCGCTCGCCTTGGGCAAAACCAGCAGTTGCAAGATCTCCAGCAAGCTCGTTCAGCGAGCCGGACCGCCAATCTCGATAGGTGGCTCGAATGCGCTCAGCTCGCTCACTGTTCTCAAGGCCCTGCTCGTCACCGTCTCTGAAGTTGCGCTCCAGATGAGCCCGATGAGTCTCCAAGAACTGCTCCAGGTTTGATCGAAGGCATTCCTCGATTTGGTCATCTTCACTAAAGAGGGAATCAGCAGAAACACCCGAAACCGTCGCCCAAAATTCGGATCCAGCTGCAACGGCTTGCGTGAAGTCGTCAATGAGAGCATCGGCGAACTTGGTCAGCACCCGCTCAGGGGTATCTAGCACCTTGGCAAAATCCGGACGCGAGGTCTTGATACGGCGGAGGTAATCCAGAGCATCGTTTTGTTCATCTGAGGCAAGGCGGCGGAGGGCCTTTGACAGCTGCTTCTCGACGGGCAGGAGCAACCTGTCTCGCTCGTCCATAGAGGCATCACGCTGAACCTCTGGCTGATCCTCTGGCTGATCCTCAATCAGGCCTTGGGAGCGAATTCGAGCGAACAGGTCATGCACCGTGGCGCCGTTTTCGGCCGCTTCCTCTGCAAGGGGTTCATTCTCGCTCGGAGGATCCTCAACGAGCTCAAGTGTTTCGACAATCTCGACTGTCTCCACAACCTCAACTGTCTCCACAACCTCAATCGTCTCAACTATCTCCAGGCTTTCAACAACCTCGAATTCATCATCTGAATCCGCAACCTCGAGCGTCTCGAGGATTTCAACTGTTTCAATTGTTTCAACTGTTTCAACAATCACTAGCGACTCGACGGCCTTCGCTGTATCAACTGTCTCAACCGTCTCAACTGTCTCAACAGCCGGAAGGGGCTCAACCAGGCTCAAAGCTGGCTCCGGGTTCGACTCTGGCTGTTCTACCGGGCTCGGCTCTTCCGAGCTCGGCTGCAACTCTGCGAGGACGACATCAATATCATCCTCGATCTGATTTGCTGCGTCGAGTCCCGCTGCTTGCACCTCTACATCTGAGTCTTCTAGTCCTTCGATCGTGCTTGCGACATCAGTGACTGCGGCACGAAGCAGCTCCAGGATCCGATCCCGGCCACCTCGAGAGGCCTCGATCTGGCGTCGGGCAGTGGTGCGACGCGCAGCTAGGTCTTCAAACATGCGCTCCTTGATTGCCTTGGCTTCGGCAACCATTGCGCGACCTTCCTCGCGGGCTTGTTCCTTGCTCGCCGCAGCAGCTTCCTCTGCATCTAAGCGAATAACACTCGCCTCAGAATTCGCTGCAGCAACCTCAGCAAGCGCCGCAACTCGAATGGCATCGGCGGCTAGTTCCGCCTCGTTGGTCCTCAGCTCAAGGACCGACTCAGCCTGTTCAATCAATTCGTCATGTCGTTGCAACGCAGCAGCGCTCAAGGCATCGGCAGCCGCTGTTGACTCTGCGCTCATGCGTTCAGCTTCTGCTGTTGCTTCCAACCGAAGTCGGTTGGCTTCATTGCGTTCTTCCGTTGACTCGCTGATCAGTAGCTCGGCAGCAGCTGTGGACGAGGCTTCGGTTTCTCGTAGAAGTCGTTCTGCTTGTTCTTCTGCCTTGGTTCGAATTGCTGTCGCGGCCTCTTTTGCAGCGGTAACGATCTTGGCAGTCTCCTCACCGAGCACCGAAACCATTCGCGACTCATCAAGGTTCTGGGACTCAACAACTTGCTCCTCTAAGGCTGTCACCTTCTGCCGAAGCTGGCGGTCCCGAAGTTCCCAAATTCGCAGCGCATCTGCTGCCCTTCCGAGGGTTGCTTGCACCGAAACGGGGTCGAGACCCTTTCGAACTTTCTCGAAGTGAGTGCCTGCCAAGACCGCTGGATCAATCTCGGGCGGGTCGGGCAACGTGTCAGTCATGAGGGCAATGCTAGAAGTCCTAGGGCCGCGTGTGGCGGAACCTAACAAAGCTCACCCCGGCAACTGAATCCCCTTGGGTGAAAGAGCCTGAACTGCCTGATCCAGATTCTCAACAGGGCGGAGCTCAACTTGCTTTCCAGCCAAGGCTCGCATTTCCTTCTGCTCCTCTGGCGGGGTAGCTGCAGGATAAATAAACATCTTCACGCCGGCCCGCTTCACAGCCGAGACCTTCTGAAGAATTCCTCCAATCGGCCCGACAGTTCCATCATCGAGGATCTCACCAGTCACAGCGACGGTTCGACCCCGAGTCAGGGATCCAGGGGTCAGGCGATCCAAAATCGCCAAGGTCCAAGCAAGTCCCGCCGAGGGTCCAGATACCGTGCCAGAGTCAACGGTGATGTTCACGTCCGAATCAATCGAAGGTGCATCCGGTTCCGCCTCGATACCTAAGATCGGGCGCCCAGTCTCATCGCCCGCAGCGCCGAGGGTCACCTCGAGTTCCTGGCGAACTTGCTGGCCATCTGGCGACGGCCTGCGAACCACTACCTGCACCTGGTCGCCCGGAGCACGATCTGCAAGTTCAGGAGCGATATCAGAGGGCAGTGCAATTTCTGCGCCATCTACTGCAACGATGACATCCCCTGGCAACAACACACCGGCTGATGGCGCTTCTGCCTGAACTGCAAGCACGCGGGTGCCATCAGCGTCGTAGTTTGCCTCGATCCCGAGGTACTGCAAGGCCACGCGAGTCGCAGTGAGCTTCGACAGATCCATCCGCACTTGGTTCTGTTCCTGACTAGCCTTGCGATCACCGTCCGGGTACATCTCGTCACGAGTCCGGATCTCGACTGCATCATCAAGCCAGCCCCGCAGCATCAGCGCTGGCGTTGCCTGATCGACAAATACTGTGGTGAACAAAATGTCACCCTTATTCTCAAAGCTCTTGGCGCCCGAGATATCAATGCGTTGTTCTGCAGGTCGAACTGACCCTGGTTGCACCAGATAGAACGGCAGACGAATCAAGAACATCGCTGCAACGAGTGCTGCACCGAAAGCTCCAAACAGGCCAAGCGCCACCCAGCGCGTTCTTGGTTGAGGACCCTTTTTGAGTTCCGTGCTGGACTCATCCTCGACACCTACATCGAGACTTGCAGCAATCGATGCACTGCCAAGGTCCGCTGCAGAATCCGCGTTTGAACTAACTGTCGAGGAACCTTTCCCGGTTGGTAGTGTCTCGTCTGTCATGTTCACGCTGTTCGTTGGAATCCTGATAGTGGTGCTGAGCGCCCTTGGCTTTGGATACGCCCTGTTTGGACGTCGTCCGCTCCCTCAGCCTGCCACGGGATTGACTCAAGGAGTTGCGTCAGGTGAATTTACTGAGGCAATCCCCAGCAGGTTTGGTTCAGTCCAAGAAGAAGACCTTGACGAATCTGATTCCGAAGGGGGGCCAATCCGGGGTCGGAGAGCACGAGATGTAACCATTACCCCGGCCGTTCGCGCACGATCAACCTTGCTCCTAGCGCTAACTGTGATTGGTATCGCCGCAATCATTGGCGTGGTACTGAGCGTGGTGCTCGTTGGCGTTGTTTTTCTAGTCACCTAGTCACTCCCCTAACTGAGTCACGAAGTAGTCCCAGACGAGCATGTCATCAGACGCGCAAGTGCCCGGGCAGAACCCGGGCACAGCGACCATAAGACTTGAGTGAGTTCCGAGTGGCTAAGCAACTCGGCTCCTCAGCTGTTTATCGACCAAACAATCCACGGCGGGTGGGCTGGCTCTCTTCAGCCGGCTGATCCGCTGGCGGAACTGGTGCGGCTGCTGGGGCAGGTGCAGGTGCCGGTGCAGCCGCTGGTGCAGGTGCAGGTGCAGGTGCAGGTGCTGGCGCAGACGGCGAAGCAAAAGGACTAAACGCCGGGTCCGGAGTTGGCGCGGGTGCCGGTGCAGCAGCTGGCGCTGGCGCTGGTGCCGGAGCGGGTGCAGGTGCCGGAGCGGGTGCGGGTGCGGGTGCGGGAGCCGGGGCAGCAGCTGGCGCTGGAGCCGGAGCGGGTGCCGGTGCAGCCGCTGGGGCCGGTGCTGGTGCCTGCGCAGGTGCAGAACCCGTGGTCAAAGCCTGCAGCTTGACCTTGTAATACGGCTTGAGTTCAAACTTAACCTCGTTCAACTCAAAGATTCGGACGCTGTCCACTCCTTGATCATTACGGATCTTTTCAACGAAGCTCACAGCCTCATCGATTGACTCGAACTGGTTGTAGCCAGGATCGCCATCTGGATTTTGAAAGATAACCATGTGCTGCGACACGAACCGCTCCTCTTGATAGGTATGCGACTTACAGTGTAGGGGTCTCGGAGGTTGTTTGGGGCGCCCAAACACCAAAATTACTCAACCGTGTTCCGCGCTGAGTCTCTTGTGGAAAGCCGAGGAACAGAAAGCTCATGACACTCAACTCAGATGACGACTCTGCATCTCGCCGTCGCAGCGTTGTGACTGCAGGCCACTTGGGCCAGCTCTCGGTGGCCCAAGCAGGATTGTTAGACACAGATGCAGAGGTTCGCGCATCTGCTCTCGCCGCGATGCAACGGATGGGCAGGCTCAGCAGCGAAGATCTCATAGCAGGCCTGACCGATCCTGCAGCAGTCACGCGCCGGCGAGCAGCTGTCATTGCTGCTTCGTATGACTCGGCCCAGATGGAACTCCGACAGCTCCTGAGTGATTCAGATGATTCGGTTGTAGAAGTCGCCGCCTTTGCCTGCGGCGAACGAACCGACGCAGACCTTGAGACTGTGCAAGTTCTCTGCCAACTAGCGGGCGCTCATGAAGATGCACTGTGTCGTGAAGCTGCAGTTGCAGCCCTAGGGTCAATTGGCAACCCAGCCGGTTTGCCTGCCGTCATTGCAGGATGTTCTGATCGGGCCACCGTGCGCAGGCGAGCAGTACTTTCACTCGCTGCTTTCGAGGGTCCACAGGTAACGGCCATGCTCAGAAAACTGACCCAAGACCGAGACTTGCAGGTGCGCCAGGCAGCAGAAGAGCTGCTCGCCATCGAACTCGGCGAGCAGCTCTAAAGCAACAATTCAGTTAGCTACACAGATGACGAATTACTGACCGGCGAAGCTATTCGACTTGCCCTCTTCGTTGGTCACAGGCGCCTTCTCAACCCATGCACCGTTCTCACGCTGAACGATTCTGAATCCTTCAATGGCCCACGGGTCTTTGGCGCCATCAGTGTTCACAGTGACCTCGTCACGGATGAGACCAAAGGTGGTGTCCTTGAGCGAATACAAGGCATTCATGACCGCAGCGCGATCAACAGTGGTTGCGTTCTTGAGTCCCAGAGCAAACATGGATCCAAAGCCCCAACCAACTGACGCAATGCCACCCTGAATCTGTGCCTCATCTAGGCCAGCGGCCGCACCCTGAGTCGCGAATTCCACCACCTTCGGGTTGGTCTGATCAGCAGGGTCAGCAGGGTCAAGCGTGGGCTGAGCCATGTACACGCCCTCATCCTTGCCTCCTGCTAGGGCCAGAGCTGTCTTCGAAGCGCAGGTGACTGAAATCATGGTCATGGGAGTCCAAGTTGTGGGCACAAAGGACAGCGTCAGCGGACAGGCAGTTCCGCCGACACCCACGATGAAGGTATCTGCGCCCGACTGCGACAGCTTCGCGACCGAGGCCTCTGTGGTACTACCTGCGAGCGGGTTGAATCCCTCTTCCCCAACCAAGGTGATCTTGGTTCCTTCGATTGCCTTCTCGATGGCGGCCTTATAGCTCTGGCCAAAATCGTCATCCTGGTACAGCAACGCAATCTTGGCTGTTGGGTTGACCTCTTCGAGATAGCTAATCCAAGCGTTCGCCTCTGTTGCATACGAGGGCAGACCCGAGATGTACCACGGGTATGCATTCGCGTCTCCCCACTGAGTAGAGCCCGTAGCAAGGGCAATGTTGGGAACGCAGTTCTCATTGAGGTAATCGCGAACGGACTTGTTGGTCTCGGTGCCGATGTTGCCGACTAGAGCAAACACGCCATCTTCTTCGACAAGTTGCTTGACCAAGGCCGGAGTCTTGGCTGGGTCGTACTCGTCATTCTTTTTGATGAGTTCAACCTGGTACTTCTTGCCGTCTGCTGCAGGAAGCCCACCAGCGGCGTTGGCCGACTTGAAGTAGGCCTCGAGGCCCTTGGTGACATTGTCGTAAATGGCATATGAGCCAGACTCGGGTCGGACAGTACCGATCTTGATGGTGTCCCCCGTAACGCCTTGCGTGCCCTTGTAATCAGTGCAATCCGCAGCCGGGTCAATAAATGCGGCTTCTGTTGAGTCGCTAGCTGTGGTCTCAGTTGACTCACTCGAGGAGGAATCATCGCGCCCTCCGCAAGCTCCACCGATCAGGGCGAAACCGAGCAGCAGTGCTGCGCTGACTTGTACCGAGGTTTTTTTCATCTCTACTCCTATTGGGGTGGGGAACTTGATGCTAGATGTGGGTAAGGGTTGTGGGCGGTCTGAGTTCTACTGCTACAGGCTGTTACACAATCGGGTCTGGACCTGAGTTGAGGGCAGAACTTCTTCGGGCCGACCACTTGGCCTGCAGCGTCCGAAACCCCCCAACTATCCCACCCGGTGCGAGCAGCATTAACAAGATCAACAAAACTCCAAGGATAACTGCCCGAGCGGGCTGAATCCGATCAGGCATCTGTTGAACAATCACGTCCGAGAACAGGCCATAAAAAACTGCTCCAATTGCAGGGCCGATAATGCTTGCCGCCCCACCCACTACAACCGCCACAAGGATGTAGATAGACAAGACGATGGTGAACGAACTCGGGTAGAGCTGCCCCTGATCGAGGGCAAACAACGATCCACCGATTCCAGCAATTGCGGCGCTCAAACCGAACGTCACTATTTTCACTTGCGATACCGGGATTCCCGAGGATTCAGCAGCAACTTCATTGTCGCGAACTGCAACCAACGATCGCCCCACCCTGCTCTTAATCAAGTTGCGAGACAAGATGAAGATCACAACGGTGATACCTAGGAACACGAAGTACTTCCACTGGTCATTTTCTAGCCCGGCAACAGGGGACTCCAAGCGAATTGGCCGCTCTCGCATCTCCCCCCGATAGAGCTGCGGGCTTGTAATCTGCAGTCCACCGCTGCCGCCCGTGATCGCGCTGAACTGCTCCAAAAGAAGTGGGAACAGGGTGGCCACTGCCAAGGTGACGAGGGCCAAGTAGAGCCCCTTTATACGCAGTGCTGGCAATCCAATCAGTATCCCTGTGGCGAAACACAGCACGGCTGATGCCACGGTTGCGCCGAACAAGGGAACTCCAAATTCGGTGATCAATATTCCTGTGGTGTACGCACCAATCCCGAACAAAGCCCCGTGGCCCACCGAGATTTGGCCGTTATACCCCGTCAGTAGATTCAGTCCGCAAGCAGCGATCGCCAAGGTCATCCAGAAACAAAATTGCTCTACCCGGAAAGACGGAAACTGAAACGGCACAATCGCAAGAATCACAAACAGGACAACCCAAGGAGCAACCTTGAGTGCCCAGTCGCCAGGGCTACGGTGAGCAGAAGCACCGGTGGTAGCGGTGGCGCTCATACGCGGGTCACCTGCTTCTTGCCAAAGAGGCCCTCTGGCCTGAACAGCAACACTGCCAGAATCAAAATAAATGCTGGGGCTAGCGGCATCTTTTCAAAAATCGTGATGTATCGAGGCATCACCGAAGAGAGCGCTCCCACCACAAAGCCGCCAACCACTGCACCAACAAGGGAATCAAAACCGCCAAGAGTGATCGCCGCAAAACCGAAGATCAAGGTGAGCTGCATCAGGTTTGTTCCGAGGCCAAGGTTTGGAGCGATAAAGACTCCAGCCACAGTTCCCACTGCAGCAGCGAGTCCCCATCCGAGCATCAATAAACGTGGAACCGGGATGCCAACGAGTGAGGCAGACTCCGAATTGGAAGCCACAGCACGCATGGCCAAACCAAGCTTGGTGTGCTGAAACAACAGATAAAAGAGCAGCACCATCACGCCGAGCACGATGACTGCACCGATTTTCTGCCAAGCAACCGCTACCCCAAAGACTGTGACCTGACCGCGGCCAAACAGCGGAGGCATACTGCGATCAAGAGTTCCCCAAATAAGCTGAGCTGCGCCGTTCAGGCCTAGAAAAAGTCCGATGGTAACAATCACCACTGCGAGCGGCTTTTCATGCGGATCGCCTACGGGCCGAACCGCAACCTGATGCACCAAAGCACCAACGCAGAAACCTCCGGCCATTCCGCCCAGAATGGCCAACCACATCGGCAATCCCAGACTCCACATAGTCCAAACGATGAACGTCGAGAACATTGCCATCTCACCCTGGGCAAAGTTCAATAATCCAGTAGAGCGGTAGATCACCACGAGCCCAAGGCCCAGCATCGCGTACACCGCACCGTCGCCGATTCCCACAAGAAGAATCTGAAGAAAGTCCCTCATGAATCCAACCAATCATGCAGAACTACGTCCGCTCTCAAAATTGCCTCGACTACCTGCATGCCCTCAGACACCGAGATACGCCTTCTGGATTGCCGCGTCGCCCTGAAGGTCTGCGGAATTACCCGAGAGAACAATCCGACCGGCCTCAAGCACATACGCCCGAGCAGCGAACTCCAGAGCAAGGTTTGCGTTCTGCTCAACCAACAACACTGCAGTTCCAGTCGAAGCCGAAATCTCACGGAGGCGATCAAAGACCTCATGAGTGACCAAAGGCGCAAGGCCTAGGGAGGGCTCGTCAAGTAACAACAACTTGGGCCGAGACATCAACGCACGAGCAATGGCCAGCATCTGTTGCTCACCACCAGACATCGAACCCGCAAGTTGATCCTTTCGCTCACCGAGACGAGGAAACGCCTCAAACCACTGCTGAATATCGGACTCAATCTGATCGTCTGAACGCACATAAGCACCGATGCGCAGATTCTCCTCCACAGTGAGCGCCGTGACTGTGCCGCGCCCCTGAGGCACATGGGCGATACCGCGCTTCGCTAGCTGGTCCGGCCGACGACCCAACACCGATTCCCCCAAAAACTTCACCTGACCTGTCGCGGCGATCATGCCTGAAATCGCTCGCAAGGTGGTGGTCTTGCCAGCACCGTTCGCTCCGAGCACCACGACAACCTCACCTGGATCGACCACCAAGTCGACCCCAAAGAGCACCTCTACAATTCCGTAGCCGGCACCTAGGGTCTTGACTTCAAGCAGATGCCCTGCCGAGCTCACGCCATCACCTGCCGAGCTCACGCCATCACCTGCCGAGCTCACGCCATCACCTGCCGAGCTCACGCCGGGGCCCCTAAATACGCTGCGATCACCCGTGGGTCCTGAGCAACCTCTGCAGGCGTGCCTTCGGCAATCTTTCGGCCTAGGTCCATCACAACGACCTTTTGCGAGATTGCCATCACCATCGACATGTGATGCTCAACCAATAACACCGTGAGCGAGAACTCATCACGAATCTGCTGAATCAGCAGCCCAAGCTCATCGACTTCACCATGTGTCAGACCGCTCGCTGGCTCGTCGAGCATGAGCAACTTGGGCTCGGACGCAAGCGCGCGAGCAAACTCGATGCGCTTGAGCGTGCCATACGGCAGCCCCGCGCATGGCCGTGAAGCAACTTCAGACAGTCCTAGGCGATCCAATATTTCCAGCGAGCGAGACGTGACTCGACGTTCCTCCGCACGAACAGGTGGCAGCCGCAAGGTCGACGCCCAGATACCGCCTCGACTCCGTCCATAGGCGCCGATCATGACGTTCTGCAGCACTGTCAGACCTGGGACAAGCGCCAAATTCTGAAACGTTCGAGCAACACCAAAA
>CAFBOG010000011.1_pt1 | contig 17260 bp, 17 predicted proteins | sample 7269381 | NCBI WGS metagenome assembly CAFBOG01 (sample SAMEA6814108, study PRJEB35770) | freshwater metagenome | biome: Freshwater; feature: Freshwater reservoir; material: water | place: Czech Republic | collected 2017-07-26 | depth 30m m
CAAGCGTCGCAATTTCTCGATCTGCCCGGCACGAACCGCCGAATTATCAATCTTCAACACATCAATCTGCTCATTCAGGTCAAGGCGGTATTTGTTCACCCCAATCACGGGTTGCTGGCCTGAGTCGATGCGAGCCTGGGTACGAGCAGCGGCCTCTTCGATACGAAGCTTGGGAATACCAGCCTCGATCGCTTGAGCCATACCGCCTGCCTCTTCGACCTCACGAATGTGACCGAGCGCCCGTTGAGCAATGTCATAGGTGAGTCGCTCGATGAAGTAACTCCCACCCCACGGGTCAATCACCTTTGTGGTGTTTGACTCCTGCTGCAGGAATAACTGTGTGTTACGCGCAATCCGTGCAGAAAAGTCAGTCGGCAAGGCAAGCGCCTCGTCTAACGCATTGGTGTGCAGGCTCTGGGTATGGCCCTGGGTTGCAGCCATTGCCTCGATACACGTTCGCACCACGTTGTTGTACACATCTTGCGCGGTGAGTGACCAGCCCGAAGTTTGTGAATGAGTCCGAAGCGAGAGTGACTTGGAGTTCTGGGGCGCAAACTTTTCTTGGATCAGCTTTGCCCACAACAGCCTTGCTGCGCGCATCTTCGCTATCTCCATATAGAAGTTCATGCCAGTGGCCCAGAAGAAGCTCAGCCGAGGCGCAAACGCGTCTACATCAAGGCCGGTCTCACAGCCAGCGCGCACATACTCAATCCCGTCAGCAATGGTGTATGCCAGTTCCAGGTCGAGCGAGGCCCCAGCCTCTTGCATGTGATACCCAGAGATGGAGATTGAGTTGAACCGAGGCATCTCGGTCGAGGTATAGGCAAAAATGTCAGAGATAATCCGCATGGACGGCGTAGGCGGATAGATGTAGGTATTGCGCACCATGAACTCTTTGAGGATGTCGTTCTGAATCGTTCCGGCGAGCTGCTCGTGTGCAACTCCCTGTTCCTCGCCGGCCACGATGTACAGCGCCAGAACAGGCAGCACTGCGCCGTTCATGGTCATGGAAACGGACATCTCGTCTAGGGGGATGCCATCAAAGAGCACGCGCATGTCGTAGATGGAATCGATTGCAACGCCGGCCATGCCCACATCGCCCGAGACTCTCGGGTTGTCTGAGTCATAACCGCGGTGTGTCGCCAAGTCGAAAGCCACCGAGAGACCCTTTTGCCCAGCAGCGAGGTTGCGGCGGTAGAACGCATTTGAATCCTCAGCAGTCGAGAACCCCGCATACTGCCGGACTGTCCATGGCTGGTTGACATACATCGTGGGATACGGGCCGCGCAGATAAGGGACAATCCCTGGATAGGTCTGCAGGAAGTCAAGTCCATCAAGGTCGGCTGCGCTGTAGAGACTCTTGACGTCGATGCCCTCAGGAGTCACCCAGAGCGGTCCGGCTTGCTCGGATCTTTGCTGTGGCTTGCGGTCGTGATCAAGTGGGATTTTGGTGAAATCTGGAAGCTGGAAACTCATCTTGGCACCTCTGTAACTGTGGCACCTTCTGTAACTGTGGCACCTGCGGCGTGCAACGCCCCAGAGAGCAGTTCCAATGCATTCACACCAAGGTGTACAAAGTCCGTCACACCTGCGGCTACTTCTTGTTCACGCCGATCACCAGGATTGCCTGCAAGATAAACCGCCGCTAGGCCACCCTGAGAAAGCACTTGAGCAAAGCTCTGCGCACGTTCCGCATAGAGCTTGTCAGAGGAACACAGACAGGCCAGGTGTGCTCCAGACTCAAGCGCCTCTGCCAAAGCAACCTCGGGGTCCTCGAAACCTGAACTGCCACCGAGTTCGCTTGTCACAGTCTCGATTCCACCAGCCTCAAAGAAGTTTTTGGCGAATGTCGCTCGGGCCGTGTGCACAGCCACTGGTCCAAGATTGACTAGAAATAATTTGGGACGAGAGCCAGTGGTTTCTAGGTGCGCATCAGAGGCATCACGTAGGGCCTCAAACTCTTGAGCCCACCGGACCTTTGGTAGTGGCTCACATAGAGTCGATGCAGATCCACCCCGAGGGATCTTCCCTGCAGCGCTAGTCGTGACGACTCGCAAAATCGGCTCTTCAGCAAGGTTGGGGAACTCGCTCACGCCAGTAATGGCCTGAGTTCGAGTAGCAACTTGGCTCAGTCGGGCGTTGCGCACTTGCTCAATCTCTGCGGCCAGGCTGCCATCAAGAAGCACTGCTGAGATTCCGCCTGCCGCTTCAATGCCTTGAAAAGCAACCCAAGAAGCTTCTGCAATCTGATCGGTCAAGGACTCGATATACCAAGAACCTCCCATTGGATCAGTCACCTTGCCAAGATTGGATTCCTCCTGCAGCAACAACTCGGTGTTGCGCGCCATGCGCCTACCAAGTTCCTCTGGTTCGCCAAGGGCTGCGTCAAAGGGAAGCGAGGTAACCGAGGCTGCTCCGCCAAGTCCTGCAGCAAAGGAGGCCGAGGTCACTCGCAGCAAATTGACCCAAGGGTCACGCTTAGTCATCATCCTCTCGGCAACGCGCACATGGAGTTGGATTCCCTGCGCAGGCGAGGATGCACCACAGGCCGCCACCATTGCAGACCACACTCGGCGAGCAGCGCGAAGCTTTGCAATTCCGGTGAAGACATCTGCGTCCACACTCAGAGTTACCTCTATCTGATGACAGGCTTCATCAATCTGAAGACCGGCCTCGGCACATGCCCGCAGGTAGGCAGCACCCGTGGCCGCCATGACAGCCAGTTCTTGAATCTCACTAGCTCCAGCCTCGACATAGGCCGCTGTGTCAACGGAGCAGCTGCGAACTTGCGGGTAGGTGTTGTTGAGTCTCGCAGCCAACGAGCCTAATTCTGTGAGCGCCGCCTCTAGGCCCTGCGGAAGGACACCCTCCGCTGCCAGTACACCTAATGGGTCTGCACCAATTCCACCCATGGCACCGCTTTGCGCAACTCCACTTTGTTCCCAGACTGCAATCATGAGGTCTGCAGCTCGGGTGAAAGCGCTGCCTGCCTGCAGATACACGGGTGCAAGATCCAAGTAGACACCGGAGCAGAGCGATTGCAGGTCAGGGGTAGAAACGATGTGCACGCCATCTGTACCGCTGAGTTGGCCAGACTCTGCATCAGTTGGAACTACTCCAGCGCGAAACGCAGCATCAAAGCGCACAAGGAGTTCTGTTGAGCCTCTCTCTAATTCGCGAAGCGCAGTCTTGTTTGCCTCCAGTGGGTCAGAAGCAGTCAGGAGTGTCCGAATTCCCCACGCACCATCGGCGCGCAGTTCCGAGGAACTTCCACGAGTAAACGGCGCGCTCCCAGGGAATCCCGCCTCGTCCTGTGACCCAGGCGAGGTGGCTCCGGTGTACAGCGGCTCCACAATGATTCCGCCGGCAGTACGCGACTGCAGCTTTGACAGGGGCGCTCCCTTGAGCACTTTGTCTACTAGGGCTAACCATTGGTCCTCAGTAGCAGGCGGAAACTCGCCTGCAAGGGTGGGTTCGGCCTCGGTGGCCACAAATACCTCCACGAAAACTTCGCATCGAACTGGTGAAGGCCGAAGGTTACCGGACTGCAACTCAGGGTTCGAAGTGGCCGGTGTATGGAGGTGGCCCTGAAGATGTCGCTGGAGTTGGTTCGCTAGGTGGGCCGGGGACTGCTTCTGGCTTTTTCGGAATGATCACCGTGCGCTTGGGACGCACGTACACGATTCGGATCAACGTCAGAACGGTAAGAAGTCCAATCAGGAATATCGAGGTAATTCGAAAGATGGGGTTGCTCGCATCAGTACCCGCTTGTGCTGCGTGCAGCGCGGCGAACAGTGCAACGGGGTAGGAGAGGAAGTGAATCGTTCGCCAGGTCTTACGCTTCATTTTGCGCTGCGCCAGTGACGTACCTTCGACAAGGACAAGCCCCCAGAACGCGCCGATTCCCCAAGCAACTGCGCCTGCTCGATAGGTACTCACAAACGGAACAAAGAGTTCGGCCCAAGAGAATTTCAGGTAGCTGTCTGCAACTAGGGCACCGAGATGCACGCCGATGAAGATGACCGTAAGGCCACCCAGATAGCGGTGCAGGTCAGTCAACCAAGCGGGTAGACCCTTCTTGTCAATTATTTTTGCGGTCAGCAGTAATCCCCAGATGAGGGTGAGGACTAAGAGAACACCGGCAACAATTCCGCTGGCCCGAGACACATACCACCAAAACTGCGGGTTCATAATGAAAACGATTCCGCGAATACTCCACGGGTCAGCTGCTCGCCCGAGGCGAGCGTGACGAGTGCACCAGCCTGATCAAGCAGGTCAGAGAGCTCGAGTTCCAACTCTTCAGAACCCCAGCCCACTAGGAGAGCCGTAGCTAGTGCCTCTGCCCACCAGGCCTCAGCAGCAATCACCGAGCACGAAACCGCAGCCCCGGTGCTCGGCTGTCCAGTGCGCGGGTCGATCACATGATGCGCCTCGCCCTCGTCGGTGCTCCACCTTCGGCGCAAGGTTGAAGACGTAGCGAGAGCTCCCCCATGCAAGTTGACTCTTGCTTCCCGAGGCTGGAAATGATCGAGTGCGACTTCCCAACCTTCTTCTGGTGGATCTCCAGCAACGCGCAGGTCTCCGCCGAGCGAAACAAGCGCTCCGGTTGCCCCAGCCTCCACTGCTTCGACTGCGAGCAAATCGGCTGCAAGGCCCTTGCCAATTCCGCCTGGGTCAATACCTACTCCGACTGGCAGCTGCACCAAGTTGACACTCGGATTGATCTCTATCTCCGAGCAGCCTGGGACTTCGGCAGGTGTGCTTCGAGCGGCATGCTCATTGCCAAGCTGCTCGAATGACTTGGTGTAGCCAGCAGAAATCACGGCCGTCAGGACAGTCGGGTCGAACAGGCCACCGGTGACCTGCCAAGCCCAGATCGCTCGCTCAATCAGCATCATGGTCTCATCTGAGACCACGGTCGGCGCGCCGGTGCCTGCGTTGAGACGACTCAACTCCGAGTCAGGGACGAACCTTGACCAGCTCTGCTCAAGGCCAGCAATTCGCTCCGCTAAATAATCTGCCAGATCCTCATCGGCTCCGATGAGGATCATGTGAGCGTCAGTTCCCATGACTCGAAACTGCCGATCAACTAGCACTAGAACGGGTTACCGGCGCCGAATATCTAGGTGCGGCCGTCACTGGGGGTGCAGCCTGAGGGGCAGAGGCAGGCGCAGATGAAGCCTGCGAAGATGATGATGATGATGATGATGATCCACTCGAAGAACTCCTCGTGCTGCCCGAGTTACTTCCCGAGGCACTTCCCGAGCTTCCGGTTACATACCGAGGCACGTACGTGCGGCGGATCACTACAACTGGTTCAGGTGCGGTGACCGGTACCGTCGAAGAGGTGGTTGCAGGGACCGCAAGCTCTGCAACTGCTGGCGCAGCTGCGGAGGATGCCGTCGCCTTACCACCGAGAACGGCGATGAGAACAAAAGTCGCTGCTGTAGAGACCACTGCAGCTGCCTGCCGAGAGGCCTTTGCTGGGTGACGGCGCTTACGGCGCTTGGTAGCAGTTGGTTCAGTCATCGTCATCACGTCCTTCCTGATGCTCTGGCTCAGACTCTGGCTCGTGCTCTGACTCACGCTCGATAGGAGTCGCAGTTACCGCCGATCCTGAGGAATCTGAAGCTGCAGCTACGGCTGAGTTACTCATGGGCGCAGCGCTCTTTGAGTTTGTAGACCCGCCCGAACTGGCGGACCTAGCTGAGGGAGACGCAGATGCCGCCGGTGAAGGCACCACCACGTCGTAGGGAACTGTGACGTCAACATAGATCGTTGAGGGCACAACTGGAACGGTGCTACTCGAAGCCGTTGCTGCACTAATGGGCTGCGCTGCAGGAAGGTTTCCTACCTTAGAAACCTCGCCTGAGCTGCTGGTTCCCAAGTTGACAGCTACCGCTGCGCCAGCCGCTGCAAAGGTCAACACGATGGCAGCGGTGCCTGCTGCGAGTTGTTTGAATGTTCGGGGGGTCTTGTTCATGTAGATAACTCTAGAGAGTCGACCTTTAGGGGAAGCCCTGTAAAGAGTAAGGATTTGGTGAAGATTCTGTGGCTTGAGCCCAAGGGTGTGCGACTGTATTCCTGTGCGCATCTTGGTGGTTGAGGACGACAAGTCAATCGCAGAGCCCCTCGTTGCTGGGTTGGAGCGCAATGGTTTTGAGGCAGTTCACGTATCCACTGGGCGCAGCGCACTCACAGCAATCAGTGGAATCGACCTAGTTCTCTTAGATCTTGGCCTGCCTGATCTTGATGGGGCAGAGGTTTGTCGGCGGCTACGCGACCTGTCCTCGGTGCCGATCATCGTGGTGAGCGCCAGAAGCGAAGAAGTTGACCGAGTGCTGCTGTTAGAGATGGGAGCTGATGATTATGTGGTCAAACCATTTGGCCTTCGCGAACTCATCGCAAGAATTCGGGCTGTCTCTCGTCGCTCTGGTAGTTCCGACAACACACCGCAGCAACTGATCTCTGGCGACCTGATGGTTGACCTGAGGGCTCACGAGGTCACCATCAATGGCGACAGCGTTGACCTCACTCCAAAAGAGTTCGACTTACTCGCTTACCTAGCAAGCAATCCGGGAGCTGCCCTTACCCGGCGGAACATTCTGGAAGAAGTCTGGGATGCGAACTGGTATGGGTCAGCGAAAACACTGGACGTTCATGTGGCCTCATTGCGCAAAAAACTTGGCCGTCCTGAGTGGATCCAGGCGGTGCGAGGCGTGGGCTTCCGGCTCGTCACCGACGCTGAGAAGCCATGACCCGCAGACTTATTTTGTCCTATGTGCTGCTTGCCGCTTTTGTGCTGCTGGTACTGGAACTCCCGCTCGGGCTGACCTTCGCCGGCCGAGCCAAAGACAACCTGCTTGCCGACGTTGAGCGCGACTCACGAGTACTCGCGGGATTGGTAGAAGAGCGCGTAGAGAAACAAGACGCACCTGCTGTGGCTGCAATCAGTCAAAGGTACGCCGACGAGACCACGGGCCGGGTCGTGGTGACGGACCCTCTAGGCGTGAGCTTGGTAGACACGGCTCGGCCTAACTCTGAGCCACGTGATTTCTCAACGCGACCCGAGTTTGTTTCTGCGCTGGGCGGGACCCAAGCTTCCGGCATCCGCCGCTCGAGCACGCTCGACGAGGAGTTGGCCTATGTGGCCGTTCCAATCTCTTCGGATGGCCGAGTCACCGGAGCAGTCCGAATTTCCTTTCCTACCGAGGAGGTACGAGAAGAGGTCCTCAAGAACTGGCTCAGGCTAGGGCTTCTCTCCGCACTGGTACTAGCGGCAGCAGCCTCACTGGGATGGCTCGTCGCACGCTGGGCAGTCAAGCCTGTGGCAGCACTTGAACAGGGAGCAGGGTTGCTAGCCGCAGGAGATTTGAGCGGCCGGGCCGAGGTAGATCGAGGTCCACCCGAGCTACAACATCTAGCCGAGACCTTCAACCAGATGGCAGCGCACCTAGAGATTCTGGTTGGCTCGCAGCAAGCCTTTGTGGCGGATGCTTCACATCAATTGCGAACGCCGCTGACTGCAATGCGGCTTCGAATCGAGTCCCTCGAAGACGCCCTTGAGGTTCCCGTAGATGAAAAAGATCGGGCTAGGTTGCGGGCCGATGCCGAGGCAATCTCATCTGAAGTGGAACGGCTGACTCACCTTGTGGACGGCCTCTTGGCCCTGGCTCGTAGTGAATCCACACTTGGTCTGGAATCTGTGGATGTCGCTGCGGTGACGACACAAGCTGTAGACCGGTGGCTCCCGCTCGCTGAGGAATCTGGAGTTCAGATAGTGCTGGACTGCACATCTGCAGCTAAGGCTCGCGTGGTGCGGGGCGGCCTCGAACAGATGCTCGACAACCTTTTAGACAACGCCATCGGCGTGGCGCCGCCAGACACCAGTATCCACGTGTCTGTGGCGAACGCATCGGGTCAGATAGAGGTCAGCGTTCAAGATGAGGGCCCAGGCCTCACTGTTCAGGAGCAATCTCGTGCCACCTCAAGGTTCTGGCGTGCGCCCGGGGCTGAACCAGGGGGAAGCGGTCTCGGCCTGTCTATCGTCGCTGAACTTGCTGCGGCCTCGGGTGGCTCACTGAAGCTCAGCGACCCAGCAGATCATCAGGGACTTGTTGTCACGATCGGTCTGCTAGTCGCAACTAGCTGACTGTTAGTTCGTAAACGACTGGGTCGGCCGCTACATCGCCGCCTTCGAGGACTACCGTGACGGTCGCTTTTCCTGCACTGAGTGCCTTGCCGCCAGCATTCGTGGAATAGCTGCCTTGGCTTCCACCATCTGAGGTGATCTCGACTACTGCTGCATCGCTGCTGGTAGCGACGAACTTGCCATCACCAGGATCCCCAAGGTCAAACACAACGGTATCGCCAACCTTCAGATCTGCTGTGGTCTGCGTTGCGCTCAGCATGACTGGAGGGAGCACCTGCGAACCTGCAGCGTCATCCTTGGTGCTAGTTGAGGTAGCTGTTGACGTCGTAGTCGAGGTTGACTCCTTGTCATCTGAGTCATTGTCGTTCTTGCTGCACGCCGCAGGGGCGAGCAGAAGGAGTGAAGCTGCGAGAGTTGCTGCGCACATACGATTCAAAGTTTTCATGCCCTTAGTTTAGGCAGACCCCGAATCCAGACTTGGGGATTCACTCCTCTACACTGCGCCGGCATGAATGCCGCTGTGAGTTCACCCCCGTTTCAACAAGTTGACCTTGTACTTCTGATTCTCCGCTTGGTTGTCGGGCCAACCATCTTCTGGCATGGCTACAACAAAATGTTTCGGGGCGGAAAAATCGCCGGAACTGCAAGATGGTTCGCCTCAATGGGTATGAGACCGAACGGAACTGTGCATGCCTACGCCGCTTCACTCACCGAGATGGGCTGTGGTGTACTTCTGCTGTTTGGATTTCTTACTCCGTTTGCAGCGGCAGGTGTCATCAGCGTGATGCTGGTTGCAGGGTGGACGGTTCATAAGCATGCATTCCTGATTACCAAGGAGGGGCTCGAATACGTCATGCTTTTGGCAACCCTGTGCTTTGCGATTGGATCACTCGGCGGCGGGAAATGGTCGCTCGACCGGTTGTTTGGACTCAGTGAGTTCTTCGGCTACTTCTTGGGCTACGAATGGCTGGGCATGCTGATCACGGTTGTGGTCGGCGTGGGGGCTGGAAGCCTGCTGCTCCTAACCTGCTATCGACCGCCAGCCAAAGAAGCCGAAAGCAACTCCTAGCGGAAGCGGTCGCAGGCTGCTTTTAGCGAAGCGGCATTCTCGGGATCGAACATCGAATGCCCGGCATATGTGTTCACGATGAGTTCAGCCTCCGGCCAAGCACGGTGCAGGTCCCAAGCAGAGCGCATCGGGCAGACCACGTCGTAGCGTCCCTGAACAATGACAGCGGGAATGTGCCGGATCAGATCGACGCCCTGCAGGAGCTGATTCTCGGATTCAAAGAATCCGCCATTCACAAAATAGTGATTCTCGATTCGAGCAAAGGCCTCTGGTTGTGGACCTGGTTCCGAAGCTCCTAGATCGGGGTCAAGCATGCATGTGGCTCGTTCCCACTCCGCCCAAGCCAGGGCGCAAGTCAAGAGTTCTTCGCGGTTTTCACCAAACAGTCGACGGTGATAAGCAGCCATCAGATCACCCTGCTCATCCACAGGGATCGGGGCCAAGAAGTCTTCCCACGCATCAGGAAATACATGACTTGCTCCGTCTTGATAAAAGAAGTGGAGCTCAGAAGGACGCAGCATGAAGATGCCGCGAAGCACCAGTTCGGTGACACGTTCAGGGTGAGTCTGCGCATAGGCCAATGCCAGAGTTGAGCCCCAAGACCCCCCAAAAACCATCCAGCGGTCAATTCCGAGAAACTCCCGAACGGTCTCAATATCTGAAACCAAGTCCCACGTGGTGTTGTTATCCACTGAGGCGTACGGAGTGCTCTGGCCGCAGCCCCGCTGATCAATCAGGATGACTCGGTAGGCCAGAGGATCAAAGAATTGGTACTGCTTAGGAGAGGACCCGCCTCCTGGCCCCCCGTGCAAGACCACGACTGCTTTGCCGGATGGATTTCCCGATTCATGTACCCGAATGCAGTGACCGCCCGAGACCTCGAGCAGGTAGGACTGCCGATGTTCTGCTGACGGGTACAAAGAAGTGGGGTACAGCGCAGTGGGGTACACAGAAGTGGGATTCAAAGAGTTCACATCAACAGGGTTCACGTCAACAGTGTGCAACTTGGTGAAGAAAGTTCTCCAGTTGAACGGTGAACCTTCCGACCAACTCAACGTAGCGACTCATCACGGGCTTCGCCGCAGAAAGAACCATGCAGACTCAGCAACTCCAATCTCAAGGGACACTCGCTGCTGCAGTCGCCCAATTCTCAGAAGGTCTGGCCGGCTTGGCGCCTTCAGACATCCTCAGTGATGGCCTGAGCCTGATACGCCATCAGTGCGCTGCAGATTCGGTCACCCTCTATTCGATTCGTCAGCAGGTAGTTACTCCGCTCGGTACAAGTCCGCTCGCCCACTCTGTCCCCGAAGCCTGCTCCACGAGCTGGTTCCCATGGGGGCTACACACGACGCAGCCGCAAAGATTTCTCTTGGTACAACAGGCCGAGATGCTGCCCGCCGATCCCAGGACTAGCCAAACCTTGGGCGAGAGAGGTGTGCGATCCTGTATACATCTTCCAATCGTGGAACGTCAGCAACTGCTTGGGGCACTGCAGTTGTACTGGTCTACGCCTCGCCAGACTTGGGATGACAGCAGCGGGCAAATCCTGCGGAGTCTCGGACGACTCCTCGTAACTATTTCTGAGTCGGAGACTGCCCCTGATTTGAATCAGTCTCGAGTGGTTCCTCCCTGCTGAGCCCTCGCATCGCTCGGTACACGGCGTTCTGCCCACCCGTCTCTTCAACCACCTCTAAGTCAGTCAGACGTGACTCAATAACATCGTGGCGATGCAGATACGAAGTTATAAAGGCTTGAATGACTGCGGCCGCCGGTAGGGCAAATATCGCCCCCATGGCTCCAAACAAACTTGCGCCAGCCAGCGCTGCGCCAAAAGCAACGGCTGGGTGAAGGTCCATGGTGTGCGCAGTAATCCTTGGCGAGAGTAAATAGTTCTCAATCTGCTGATAGACGAGGATCCAAACCAAGACCCAGACAGCATCGATGGGATCATTGAGTAACGCGAGCAGCAGCGGAAGCGCTCCACCCAAGTAGGTACCGATGACCGGAATGAACTGACTCACTAAGCCCATCCATAAAGCCAAGGCCAACGGTGAGGGTAGGTTGAGAATCTCAAAAACAATCCAAGAGCTAGCAGCACTGACTGAAGCTAGAAGTAGGCGAGAGAAAACCCACCCCCCAGTCTTCTCTACCGAAAGCTCCCACAAACGAAGAACTATTTCCTGACGAGCAGCGGGTAGGAACGAGCAAACATTCCTGCGCATCTGCGGAGCCTGCGAAATCATGTAGTAGCTGAACAGGAACACGGTGAACATCTGAAACACCACTCCCAAAGCCGAACCTGTCACCGTGAGCACTCTGCCGCCCATGCCAGTTGCAAGCGAAGTGAGGTCATCTTGATAATTCACCAGCGCCGAATCGAGTTTGTCCGATGTGAGTTCGGTGTTGAAGGTGTTGTTCACCCATGTGGTGGCCTCATTGATGTAGCTAGGAGCGTTCCGAACCAGTTCCGCAGTTTGAGTAACAACGAGGCCAACCATGATGGCCACGAAGATCCCGCCAACTCCGAATATCAACACAAAACATGCGAGCGTCGCCCGGCCACGCCGCCAGCCACGATTCGCTAGGAAGTTCACTGCGGGTTCCACAGCAAATGACAAGAACATGGCGACGGCCAACAGTCGGATCAGCCCTTCAAGCTTGGCCAAACTCCCTGTTACAACCATGAACGCGGCTACCGAAAAAGCAATCCCAAGAATTGCACGCCAGAACCACTTCGGTAGCTGGTTGCCAGTCATCAGCTCGGCCAGCGTCCCAACAGGACTCCCGGCCTGGTTTGCATCTTCAAGGCCTACATCAGTCACTCTGCAAGATTGGCAGAGTGGATTGAGCTACAGGCGGATCACGCCCCGCCAAACATCATCATCCACTGCTCAGCGCTCTTTGGCTTGAAGACCACATTGCGCTCCCGGTTCTCTCCCATGCGCTCCATGGGCTGGTTTGAATAGTTGTGCCCCGGGAACAGATAGGCATCAGCTGGCACCTGCGAGAGTCGCTGCGTGAGGCTGTAGTACAACTCCTCAGCGTCGCCGCCAGGTAAATCGGTTCGGCCACAGCCGTCCAAGAACAATGTGTCTCCAGAGATGAGACACCCGTTCGCATAGAAGCATTGGCTACCCGGGGTATGGCCGGGAGTATGAACAAGTTGAACCGGCAGATCCCCAATCATCACGGTATCTCCGGGTTGATGCAGTTCAAGGTCCTCAGCAGACAGGTCACTGGCCTTCAGAACCCACTCCCGCTCAGTGGCCTGAATATGAACCGGGATCTGAGTCAGTTCCAAGAGCTTGGCAGCGCCTTCGATGTGGATACCCATGATCTCGCCGCCGCAATGATCAGCGTGATAGTGCGTGATTAGCGCACCTGTTAAACGCATACCGTCTGCCTGAGCAACGGCATTGAGTTCAGCTACGCCATAGGCCGGGTCAATCACCATGCACTCCCCCGTGCCACGGTCTCCGATCAGGTAAGCAAAGTTGGCCATTCCAACTGCAAGCTCATTACCTAGGGCAAAATCTCTGCCTGCGAGCAGCTGTCGAAAGTAGAAGCGATCAGGATCAGCGTTTTGCGAGCCGGGGTTCTGCGAGTCAGGGTTTTGCGAGTCAGTCACGAACGCGATGGTAGCGGCGGCGCGGGTTGCCTGACCCACTCATCAAGTGCTTCCCGATAGGTGGTGTCGTAACGGTCGTAGTCAGCGCGCAACGTAGCGCCGGGCCAATGCCTCGGTAGGAGTTCCCGGGGCAGGAGCGGGTCGGCCAGGAAATGCCTGAGCACTGCCGCGGATACCACAAAGCCAGGAGCGAGTGCCGATGTATCGCGCTGCTGAAGTGGTGCCATGAGCGCGTGCATCTTCTTTCTCAACTCGGTGGCTCTACTAGCCCACTGCGAAAGGCTCCAGAGGTTTGCAACAAACTCCTGTTCATTCTGCTCGAACGTGAACTGTGGCTCGGCTAGGAACCAGCGGCATTGTGCATCGGCCAACTGCCAAGGATGCTGTTGAGAACGCGAATCCAAGTTGTCTGGTCGTAGCCACACACCCTCACGCTGCTCAGCGAATCGAAGCCTGATCAGAGCATCTCGCAGAGCCGCTCGATCAGTGGCAGAACGAGCGCCGGGGTCGACGACTGCTAGTCGCCATCGACCCGACCATTGCTCAGTGAGTGCTGATCGGGACTCTCCTTGACGCGACTGTCGAGTCAATAAATCACCCTGCAGGCGGTACCAGCCCTGGGCATCACGGAGGAGCTCACCCGAAGCAGCCATTCGGCTCAGCGCTGTTCGCACTGAGCCCTCTGTGAATCCGAACATCTCGCCGGCCCGCACGAGGACTGCAACGGGGAGTCGTGGCGGTGTGGACCCCAACAGCATCGAGGCCAGCACCGATCTGGTTGTCAGTGCAGGGTCATTCTCTGAACCCAAGCTCACCATGGCAGCCATATTACATATTTGCCACAGGTATTGCACATCTGTAATATTCAAAATGTGCCAGAGCTTCAAAAGCGCGATTCCAACACGATGCTGCCCGTAACGGAGGCACTTACTGACTCACTTCCAACGAGTCGTCTTGGGCCAACGGGTCGACCACTTGGCGAATTGCGCGAAGAGCTCTACCGCATTCCCAATGCAGCGAACGCTGCGCACGTTTGTGGCCTCTGGGTGCAGTCCGTTGGCGTGTTGGCCGCAGCCGCTTGGTGGGGCCACCCACTCGGATGGGTCGTGGCCTTTTTTCTTATGGGGCGAGCTTTTGCCCGGTTCGCGATCCTCGGCCACGAGGCGGCGCACCGCCTGCTCTTTTCAAATCGCAAACTCAACGACTGGGTTGGAGCTTGGCTGGTTTCCTACCCCGCTTTCGTACCCATTGATGCCTACCGTCGTGGCCACATGGCGCACCACAAAGAGGAGTTCGGTCCCAACGAGCCAGACGTTGCGCTCTACTCGGGATACCCCATCTCGTCAGCTTCGTGGAATAGAAAAATGCGCCGTGATGCAGACGGCGAATCTGGATGGAAGAACCTCAAGGGCCTGATGCTTGCTCTCAGGTCTCAAGGTGCTCGGCCCATTGCTCTGCGAATTCTTACTTGGCAGGCAGTGTTGTTCTTCGGACTCTGGGCTGCGCTCGGTCACTGGTGGATCTACCCGGTGTTCTGGCTGCTGCCCTGGATGACCATGTGGCGCGTGCTGAATCGACTGCGTGCCGTGGCCGAACACGGGGGAATGATCGCGTCGGCGGATCGACGCCTCACCACACATCATGTTCGGCAGTCGCCCACTGCTCGCTTTTGGATGGTGCCGTTCAATACGGGTTGGCATCTGGCTCACCACATCGACATCGGCGTTCCGTTTTCGCACCTACCAAAGCTTCAACGTGAACTCGAACAAGCCGGGTACTCCGCCCCCGAATTGGAGTGGTCCAGCTACCGGCAACTCTGGCGACACGCTCGCAACTAGGCCGTTGCTTCGAGCGCTGCTTGGATAGCAGTAAGCGCAAGGTCAATCTCTTCTTGAGAGACAACAAGCGGCGGCATAAAGCGAATGATGTTGCCCCAGGTCCCTGCGTTCATAACCAGCAAGTTCCCGTGTGTGCGTGCGTGCGAAATGACCGCTGCGGTTCGAGCGGCGTCGGGTTGAGCAGTGTCGGCATTGCGGAATTCAAGCCCGACCATCAGACCAGGTCCTCGAACATCAGCAATCACTGCATGCTGACCCGCGAGTTCACGCAGCCCAGCGCGTAATTGCTCCCCTCGAGCAGTGACATGGTCAAGAAATCCGGGCTCGGTCAGGACATCAATGGTGGCAAGGGCTGCTGCGCAGCCAATTGGATTGCCTCCGTAAGTTCCGCCATGTGAGCCCACTGGCCAGCGAGCCATCAGTTCCTTTGAGGCACCGATCGCAGCAAAAGGAAAGCCAGACGCTATGCCCTTTGCCATCACGATGATGTCGGGCTGTAGCTCACACTGTTCGACAGCAAACATGGTTCCCGTGCGAGCAAACCCTGACTGCACCTCGTCGGCAATAAACAAGATCCCATGCTCGGCGCAGATAGCGGCCACCTCTCGCATAAACCTTGGTGGCGCCTGCACATAGCCTCCTTCACCAAGTACTGGCTCGATGATGACTGCGGCAGTTTCAGCGGGCGCAGTTTGACTAGCCAACAGGAATCGAAGCCCGCTAATCGCTGTATCAATTGCAAGGTCATCTGCCTGCGAAGTGCTCAGTTCTGGATGAGACCGTGCGGTGTCTAAACACTGCGGAAATGGTGCGACGAACACCCCAGATGGAAGCGGAGCGTGGCCTGCCCGATACCCCGTCTTTGAAGTCGTCATCGCCATTGCTAAGTGGGTTCGTCCATGAAAGCTTCCCTGAAACACGATGGTGTTCGGCCGGCCAGTTGCCTGCTTGGCTAGCTTGATCGCACCTTCGGTTGCCTCAGCGCCGGAGTTAGCGAAGAAGAAGGTGTCGATTCCATCGGGCGTAATTTCAGCTAGGCGCTCAGCGAGCGGTTCGAGCAGATCATGTCGATAACAATTCACCTGAGCATGAATAAACCTGGCCGCCTGAATCTGTATTGCCTGCACAACATGTGGATGGCAATGGCCAGTAGAAACCACGGCAATTCCCCCGGTGAAATCCAAGTACTTTTCGCCACCTGAGGTCGTCACCCAACAACCGCTGCCCTCCACCAGGTCAAGATCAGTCACTTGAAACCAAACGGGCGCAAGATGCGTACTCATATAAATCCTTCTGTTCCATAAAGGGTGCGGTTACCAAACTATGACCTGCATACTCGCTGAAGATGCCGCCTTACGCCCTTTGTTTTGGGGATTTTATCGCCCATCGCCAGTTGATTTCTGCCGCACGCCCTGAATACGCCCCGTCTTACCAACTAGATGCATTTCCGGGTTGCCTGAGCGGCAGTCACGGGAACAGTGCGGAATGACCCGTAATTGCAATGGTCGCGCGCTCCTAGAGCTCGCGTTCGCGAATGGGCGGGAAATGTTTTTGAGAAAATAGTCGCGATGCTGCTTGACGGTTGCTCCCAAGTCGGAACGGTCCATGCCATGACAGAGAAACTGATAACCGAAAGAGAAGTTGCCGAGCTCCTGGGCCAGCCCCTAGGGACGACACGGGGTTGGCGGGCCCGGGGCGATTACCCGATTTATCTGAAACTGCCCAACGGAAAAGTGATGGTCTCAGAGATGGCCTTGCAAGCCTGGTTGGACAGCTGCGCGGTGACACCATGAGGCCACAGAAGGTTGTTGTCCGCTCAGTAATTCAGAAGCGAAAGTCTGCGAAGGGGAACCGTTGGGTTGTCCGTTGGACAGTCGACGGGAAAGAATTCTCACGTTCCTCCGGCACAGCTGCACCAGCTCAAGATCTGCAACTCGAACTGCGGAGCGCTGTCAAGCGAGCGGAGAAATTCGATGCGGTCACGGGAGAGCCGATCAGCTGGAAGGCGAACGCGACGTTCTTGGACGCCAGCCTTGACTTCGTCAAGCGAAAGTACGGGAACTGGGCACCAGCCACGAGAAGCTCAAACATCCGAGCGTTGGCGATCGTCGTCGTCGCAGCGGCTACGCCGCCGCTGTCGGATGAACTCCGGGAAGTTGCCCGTGCTTTGTTCATAGAAAAGTGCATCCCAGCGCGTGACATTACCCTGACACAGCAGCAGCAAGTTTCCTGGCAGGCGTTGCAGCGCAACTCGTGGCCCCTAAGCGAAATAACCGCACGACGGTGCGAGGACGTACTCGACCTCATGGGAAAGAGAAACGGCTGGAATTCCACAGATCGCGCAGCGCCAGCGTCGTTCACGCGGCGGCGAACCCTACTATCGGGCGTCTTGAATGCCGCAGTGGCTGACGAGTCGATACCCGCCTCGCCTTTGCAGCGGGTCCTCAGGACTCCAACAAAGCTGCAACACGCCGTGGTGAAAAGTGAGATCCCGACGGTCCAGCAGGGTCTGCTCCTCATCGACGAAATTCGAGAAGCGCGCTCCCAACTTGACACTGCAAAACGGCTGGCGG
>CAFBOG010000015.1_pt1 | contig 16105 bp, 14 predicted proteins | sample 7269381 | NCBI WGS metagenome assembly CAFBOG01 (sample SAMEA6814108, study PRJEB35770) | freshwater metagenome | biome: Freshwater; feature: Freshwater reservoir; material: water | place: Czech Republic | collected 2017-07-26 | depth 30m m
AGTAGCTTCTTCGACCTCTCTCAGGGGATTGGTGCAGCCGTGTTGGGTGTGTCAGTAAAACTAGGTGGCTATCGGGCAGGGTTCAGTCTGGCGGCCTTGGCAGCAGTTGCAGCCTTAGTGCTGTTGCGAAGCGGGATCGACCCTCGCACTCGTGGCCCTGTAGATCATCACGCAGCTACTACTGCTCGCGAATACCTCGAACCTGATCCGCCATAAGTAACGCGTTGTGCCATCGAGTGGGCCACGATGGTGGGGTGACAATTCCTAACCCACAAAGTGGCTCCCTGCTGCGCGATGAGCTCATCGAGTTAGGTCGATCACATGGACTTGCGGCAATGGGTGTGTGTGATGCTGAACCGTTTGTAGAGACTCGTCTGGTTCTTGAACAGCGTCGTGATCAAGGCCTGAACGCAGACATGGCATTCACCTATAGAAACCCGGCTCGCTCTACTGATCCATCTCGGTCGCTGCCGGGCGTCAAGTCCATGCTGGTGGGGGCCTTTCGCTACGAAACCGCAGTTCCCGATCCACCATCAGCGCCAGCGGCGCGAGTAGCCCGCTATGCCACGGCCGATAGCTATGAGCAGCTTCGATTCGCATTGCAGAAAGTTGCGGACAAGCTCATCGCAGCGGGTTACCGTGCGATTGTTCTTGCCGATGACAATGCGCTCGTCGATCGTGCAGCAGCGGTTCGGGCTGGCATTGGGTGGTACGGCAAGAGCTCAAATGTTCTGCTCCCCGGAGAGGGAAGCTGGTTCTTGCTCGGATCAGTCCTGACTGATGCCGAATTGCCGAGCTTGGGTATACCGCTTGAGGACGGCTGCGGTGCCTGCTCGCGCTGCATTGACGGATGCCCCACTCAGGCAATCATTGCCCCTGGGGTCCTCGACGCTCGACGCTGTTTGGCATGGCTTCTTCAGGCACAAGGTGAGTTTCCTCGCGAGTTTCGTGAAGCACTCGGGGACCGTATCTATGGCTGCGATGAATGCCAAGAGGTGTGCCCTCCAAGCCGCCGGGCCGATACAGCGGGGAACATCGAGAGTCCACCACCAGAGTCAGTGCCTGCAATGGAACCCGCACAGGCAACAGCGAGCGAGCCGCAGCCGGGCCCTGGCTCCTGGATCGATCTGCACTGGCTGCTGTCGGCAAGCGACGAGGAACTACTCAGCCAGGTTGGACGCTGGTACATCCCCGCACGTGAGCCGCGGTATCTACGCCGGAATGCTCTGGTTGTGCTCGGCAACGCTCAGCAACCGATCAACTCCGGTCTGCAACTGCTCTTGGCTGACTATCTGGACCATACAGATGACCTGCTCGTTGGCCATGCCACTTGGGCTGCACTGCGCCTTGGGCTAGTGGAACTCCTTGATGAGTCAACTCGAGCGGCGCGGCCGGCGATCCTGCTTGAGCGAGCCAACTGCGATGCAGAGAAACAACGAATCGCCATCTCGGTGCGTCCAGAGTTGGGCGACTGAACGCTCTCAAACGTGCTTCGGCCTGCTAGCGCCGCCATGATAGAGGTCAATGAGCTCATCGCCCGAGGAGAAAACTCCCTCAAAACAGACTGCGGCGCAGGCTCGAGCAGAGTTCGAGGCCAACCGAGCAGCATCGGCCGAGGCTCGGCGAGAGCGTATGGATGCAGCGTTCGGAGGGGACATTCCTGGGCGGGCGATCGGTGTTATCTCTTGGTCCGCAACAGCTGTATTTGCAGTGGTAACAGCTGCTGCAGTCATCAATCCGGAGCAATTTATTGGCGAGTTTTTTCTGGTGGCAGTTGGATTCTTTGCTGCGGGGAGCTTGTTGTTTGCTGCTGACATTGCACTTGCGGCGGCTCGAAGCCGAGATGACCTGATGGGCATTGGCGGGTTGTTCTTTCTATCTGGATGCGCACCCCGCTCGGTGCAGTTGAGTCTGCTGGGTTCGCTGATCGCGCAGCTCGTGATTGCCTGCAGTGGTGCAGCAGCTCGGCCATTCACCCCGCTTGCCTTTGGCATCTTGGTCCCAGTGCTGGGGTTATCGCTCTGTGGATTCTGGGCGGTTCGTTACGGTCTGTTCCCGGCTCAACAACCAGAGCCCGCTCGGCGTAGATCATGAGAGTGTTGTTGTTTACTGGCAAGGGTGGAGTGGGAAAGACGACCACTGCAGCGGCAACCGCACTGCGAATAGCAGAGCAGGGCCAACGGGTCATTGTGACCTCGGCTGACCCCGCTCACTCGTTGTCCGACTCGATGGGACTCGAGCTTGGAACAGAACCCATTCAGATAGCTCCGAGGTGTTGGGCACAACAGCTAGATGCGCGTGAACGCCTAGAGGAGAACTGGGGAGAGATTCGCGTCTGGATGATGGAGATGCTTGATTGGGCTGGCGTCGAGGGCATCGAAGCCGAAGAACTCTCTGTTATTCCCGGCCTAGACGAACTCTTTGCGCTGACCGAGGTCGAGTCCCTATGTGAATCAGGACTCTTCGACGTGGTGGTGGTGGACTGCGCTCCGACTGCAGAGACCATTCGCTTGTTGTCCTTGCCCGATATTTTGAGCTGGTACATGGAGCGGTTGTATCCGGCATCTCGACGGGTGAACCGACTGGTTTCCCCGTTGCTCTCTCGGTTGACCTCGCTCCCCGTTGCAGACGACGCAGTGTTCACCGCTGGTCAGCGTTTGTACGATTCGTTGGACTCGGTGCGGCGGATTCTTGCTGACCCAAAGATCACCTCTGCGCGACTGGTAATGAACCCCGAAGCAATGGTCATTGCAGAGGCGCGTCGGACCTACACGTATCTGTCGCTGTTTGGGTATCAAGTTGATGCCGTGATTGTGAATCGAATGTTGCCTGAACTGGCGCTTGACCCTTGGTTTGAAAAGTGGCGAGAGCAGCAGCAGATTCACTTGCAGACAATTGAGCAAAGCTTTGGTGCCTTGCCAGTATTTCGAGCAGAACACGTGGGTGGTGAGGTAGTCGGACTTGAGGCGCTAGCGGGCTTCGCTGATGGGCTCTGGGGGCAGGCTGACCCTTCGGCTCGGTTAGTCGCAGGTCGGCCACTTCGCGTAGACCGTCAGGAAGATGACTACGTGTTGTCCCTTGAGTTGCCGTTTGCGGATTCAGCCGATCTGGACCTGACTCGAGCGGGGGATGAGCTCTTTATTTCAATTGGGCCGCACCGTCGCAATCTGACTCTTCCGGACTCGTTGTCTCGCCGAGAGATCAGTTCGGCGGCGCTGCAGGATGGGTGCCTCGCAATCAAGTTTGTCGATGCAACTCAGCGATCGAACTGAACCAAAAACGGCTCAACCTGACGAATCGCTGCAAAACGGCAATCATTGAGGGATGGAAGATTCCTCGGGAGCAGATTCTCATTCGGCAGGTTCTCGTTCAACAGACTCTCGTTCAGCAGCCTCTCTTTCGACAGAGGGTGTGGAGCATGTGCAGCGCGCTGCTCGCGAAATGATCAAGGCTGCTCGATCCTTTTTGGATCTAGTTGAAGAAGTTGTGGATGACCCGGATCGAATTACCGAAGCCGCCGCTTCGGTGGCTGACATGGTGAAGGGCAGCTTTAGCAAGCCAGAGCAGCCATGGGAGCGCAGCGCCTGGTCGGAGACCGATTCAGAGACTGAGACTGAGACTGAGACTGAGACTGAGACTGAGGCCGATCCAGAGCCTGATTCTCATGCTGAGTCCGGCTCGGCGCCCATGAAAGAGCCTGAATCTCCGCCGCCTTCGAAGAGAACTCCGCCATCTTCACGAGTTCGCCGAATTGCAGTAGACGGCGCTAGTTGATTGGGAGATCTGAAAATTACTTGAGCTGCAATATTTAGTCACAGCAGGAATCGGCCGACAGTTACACAAGAATCTGATGAAACTCTTACGCATCGACCAAGTAGCTCCACAAGGAGCACCGATTCAGCTGCACCCTCAGCTGACGGTTTTGCGCGGTGCAACCCCAGAGATGCGGCGCAAACTAATCGATCTGTTTCGGGCTTTTTCTACCCCAGCGACCTTGGAGTGCGCAGGCATGATCGAGGTTGGCGGCGTGCAACTCGCCCTTGATCAGCTCACTCTGCAGGGACTCGACCTTGACCCCAAGGTAAACGCCGTCCTGCACTGGAACCCTGCTAGTCCCAGCACAACTAGCCCGAGCACTGCTGACCCGAGCACTACTAGCCCGAGTACAGCTAGCCCGAACGCTGCTAGCCCGAACGCTGCTAGCCCGAACTGGGCGAGCCCTGAATCCGAATCAACTTTGGCAAGAATTCAGCAGCAGGTAGAGGGGCACCGTGAGGAGCTTCGGCAAATAGTTCTCAGTCTGAGCAGCTGTGCTGAGCGAATGGAGCAGACTCGGACAAGCCTTGACGCCGCAGCGGCACTCGATCTTGATGGGTGTCAAACTCGGATGAGCATCCTCGAATCACAACGCTTGGATCTCCGGGCGCAGTGGGAAGATGATCGTCAACTTCTGCAGAACCGCCGAGTGGAATTGCTCGAGGAGATCAGCCTGCTGAATGAGAAACTCGACATGGTTGCCTTGCTTGACTTGCAAGCAGTTTGTTCAGCTCGAGATGAGCTCAAGAGCTTGATGACAGCCAGCTTGGTTCCAGACCCGGTGGCACAGGAACTAGCGCTTCGCATCTATAACTCGCTGCGAAATCTGCGTGAGATCACTGACTTGGCCGTGGCTGCAACTTCACGCCGAATCGAGGCCGAGCAGAACCTAGATGCAGCTCAAGACGATCTTGTGGCAAGTACCTCTGCGAGTTTGTCGCAGCTGCCAAATCAAGATGACTTAGAGCGACTCGAGGAGTTACGCAATCAGATTTTCTCGTACCCGACCACATTCTCTTCTCCTCAAGTACCGAAGCCGCAATTCTCACTTCAGGAGCTTCGATTAGAGGAGTCAGCGTTGCTGCAGCGGCTCGGGTATGAGTCCTATAGCGCTTACGTTCGCGGGATCCCCTTTGTACAGACAGACCTAGAGCGTGCCTCTCGCCGTGAGCGGGCTGTCGAACGAGTAGTGCAAGTGCAACAGGAGCTGCAGGGTCTGATTGAAGGTTCGCCTGATCCGCAAGACCTTGAGCTTGCAGAGATGGAACTTTCGGTGATGTTGCAGACCGCAGCAGAGCTGTTAGCAACGGGTGAGCCAGCAGAACTCAGCGGGCAATCCCCAGTCTCTGCAGTCGTGTTGTCAGCAGCTGCAGCGGACGCTCAGCGCGCTGACAATGTGCGAGAGGTCGTTGCACTTCTGCGGGAGCGCAAAGTCGCAGCCGTAGTCCTCGATAGCGGGGAAGTACTCCAAGCGGCACACAGGCTTCGTCAAGCAGTGGAGCGCGCGGCTGGCCCGGGTCTGAACGAGACCTGGCTCCATGCCGAGAGCTCTACTGAGAGTCCAGAGGACCTTCTACGTGGGGTCGATCTTTGGTTGGCAGTGTTTCAGGATCCCGCTGACTGGGTCGCGAGCACCCAATCCCAGATCAACGACCTCCGGGCACAGGTTTCTGCAGCAGAGGCCGAGGAATTTCACCAGGGCGACCTGAGCGAGTGGGCGCAGGTTGAAGCAGAGTTAGACCTGGTCATGGACCAGATGATTGAGGCTCAGAATCGGGTCGCTCAACATGATCAGGCCATGATGCAGTTGGCTGCTTTGCGAGACCAAGAGTTGCAGCTGAGGAGCGAAGAGCGCGAGCTGCTGACGGTTTTGGCTCAGGAAGAAACACAAGTGCAGCAGGCCCAACTCCAGGCCCAACTTCAGGCACAACTTCAGGTACCGGCGCTGCAAGTGCCGGCATCGAATCAGGTACTGCCCCCAACCTATCGATCAGGTTCTAGCGGGGTTCATCAGCGATCAGCCGCTGATGATTGCGAATGGGCCTTGATTGAACGGGTAGCTCAGCAGCGGGCGATATCATTTTTGGGTTCTGTCCCGCTCCTCATCGACTCCCTTCCGAGTGATCCGCTCGCACAGCACAAAGTGATTGAGCGTGCGCGCGAGATGTCGGCTGTCGTGCAAGTGGTCATTCTGAGCGAAAATCAGTGGTTGTTTGAGCAGGCGCAGTCAGGAAACTCCGCAGCCTCTGCAATCCAGTTCTAGCTAGACCTTGGCGAACAATTAGCTGCTGCACTGGCCCAGATTGTCAGACTGTGATCCACTTCAACGCAATGGTTTCGGATCAGCAAACATCACATGTCGTAGGGGTTGACGTCGGAGGCACGAAAACGCTTGCGGCGCGTGTCCTCGTGCCGCAAGAGGTCCAAGAACAGGCTGTGCCTTCTGTGGCCTCTCAGACGGTGCAGGCCGAGGCGCCATCGGTGCAGGATCGTGAACTCGTCGGGTCATCTTCTCATGAGGAGGCCGTGCTCACTCAGATTGAGCATGCTGTCGCCGCGCTGTTTGACCGCTCCGAGCGGCGAGTTGATGCAATCGGCGTAGGTCTCGCCGGGTTCATTGGCTTAGACGGCATTGCGCGCTCGGCGCCCAATGCCCCCGGACTCATAGGTGTTGACGTCGCAGCTGCTCTGACTACGCGCTTTGGGGTTCCGGTAGTAATCGACAACGATGCCAATTGCGTAGCCGTGGCAGCGCAGTCCATGTTTGGGACTCCCAGTTCTTCGATTCTGGCCGTCACTCTTGGAACGGGCATTGGAGGCGGAATCGTCCTCGACGGCGAGCTCTACCGGGGGGCCCACGGGTTTGCAGGCGAGCCGGGGCATATGGTGATCAATCCGTTAGGCCCCGAGTGCCCCTGTGGTCAACGAGGTTGTTGGGAGCGCTATGCCTCTGGTTCGGGGTTGGGCTGGCTCGGCCGAACTGCCGCCGCAAGTGGTCAAGCAGAGGCTGTTTTGGCTCGCGCCGGTTCCGTAGATCGCATTGACGGCGAGATTGTTACTGAGCTTATGGAGCAGGGCGAGGCCGGCGCAGTCGGGATCTTTACTGAGTTCGCCGGGTATGTCGCCCTCGGTCTAGCGAATCTCATGCTGCTGTTCGACCCCAAAGTAATTGTGATCGGTGGAGGCCTCGCTGCAGTGGGTGAGCAACTCACTGCTCTGGTTCAAGCTGATCTACTTCAGCGGTTTCCTGCAGCCTCAAGGGATCGAGATGTGCAGATTCTCTCAGCGCCACTCGGCCCCGAGGCGGGGGCGCTCGGAGCGGCGCTCCTCGCTGCGAAGATGCTTGGCCGCTCAGGTTCCTAGAAGGCTGCGCACAGAGGAGTAGCTTGAGGGCATGGAGTTCCGTCGAATTACTTCGCTTCCCCCCTATGTCTTCACCATCATTGATTCGCTCAAGGTCGCCGCTCGTCGCGATGGGGCGGACATTATTGACCTTGGCTTTGGCAACCCAGATCTTCCCTCACCTCCGATTGCAGTAGAGAAGCTCTGCGAAGCAGCGCAGAACGAAAAAAACCATCGGTACTCGGCATCTCGCGGCATCCCGAAACTAAGACAGGCTGCAGCTAGCTATTACAAGCATCGTTTCGATGTTGACATTGATCCTGATACCGAAGTCATCACCACGATTGGCGCAAAGGAAGGGTTCAGTCACCTGATGTGGGTGCTACTCGAACACGGTGATGCCGCCTTGGTACCTTCGCCGAGCTATCCGATTCACATCTTTGGCCCGTTGTTCGCTGGTGCGAACGTTCGAGAGATCCCGTTGGGCACCGGAGACGAATTCTTTGCGAACATGGTCGAGGCTTGGGAGTACTCCTACCCGCGGCCACGAGTCATCGTGTTGTCCTTTCCGCATAACCCCACCACTACCTGTGTCGACCTTGCGTTCATGCAGCGTGTTGTTGACTTTGCCCGTGAACGAGACGTCATTTTGGTTCACGATAACGCCTATGCCGACTTGGGATTCGATGGGTATCGACCCCCATCCATTTTGCAGGCAGAGGGTGCAAAGGAAGTAGCGGTGGAGTTGTACTCCATGACGAAGTCGTTCTCTATGGCCGGTTGGCGCATGGCGTTCATGTTGGGTAATCCGCAGGTCATAGCGGCTCTTGCCAAGCTCAAGTCCTATCTGGATTATGGGACCTTTCAACCGATTCAGATTGCTGCCACCGTCACACTTAACGAGATGCAGGACTATCCCGTCGAGGTCAACCAGATCTATCAGGTGCGCCGTGATGCTCTGTGTTCTGGCCTGTCTCGCATCGGATGGCAGATGGAACCCCCCATGGGAACCATGTTTGCTTGGGCGCCGATTCCTGAGCCGTACCTAGAGATGGGTTCGGTGGAGTTCTGTTCCTTCTTGGTACGCGAAGCAGGCGTGGCGCTGTCCCCCGGAGTGGGGTTTGGGCCCGGCGGTGAAGGCAATGTCCGCTTCGCCCTGATCGAAAATGAACAGCGAATCAATCAGGCTGTGCGCAACCTGAAGCGGGCCCTGCCAAAACTCGGCTAGTCGCGCTGCCTAGCTCCGATGGCATCACGAGCGCTGACTCCGATGCCATCACACCCGCCAACTCCGATGCCATCGCGGCAGAACGAGACCACTAGATCGGCGACGAAATCGGGGTCCATATTTCGCCCGTCTATGTAGACATTCGTGAGCTGGTTCGATACGCCGATGATGGCCAAAGCCAGGGCCTCTGGGTCACGATCCGGGATCCGGCCCAGTTGAATGGCCTCTTCAAGGTGAACCTGAGCATCGCTGACAAGTACTGCTTGGCCGCTTTGCATTGCCTCTCTGAACCTGCCCTCGGTGCGAGCAAACTCAAAGAGCTTTCGCAAGTCGTTGTGTTCTGCCAGCCAGAGAACCCCGGCTCGGATACCGAGCTCGATGCGCTTCACGGGGTCCTCCACGCCAGTGATTGCAGCTTGTTGCTGCCGCCTCATTCCACGCTGCGAGGTACGCATGATCTCTACGAATAGTTCCTCTTTCGAAGAGAAGTACCAATAGAACACTCCCTTGCCAACTCCGAGGCCGTCGACGATGTCGGCAACAGAGGTGAGGTGGTACCCCTTCTCGGCGAACTCATGGGTTGCAAAGGTAATGAGCTGTGCCCGGCGTTCTTTTCCGCGAGGGGTGAGCTTTCGTGACATTTGTCCAAAGCTAGCAACCTTCCCTGCAACTGGGTCTAACGGGGGAAGCCCGGATGACGCCAAGGCAGACTGGGGGAGCAGGTCCACGGTCAGCCGTTTGGTTCACCGCTAGGAAACAGCCCGGTCATCTAGCCCGCCTAGATTGTCGGTTATGGCCACCTTTGTGCTTCGAGTTTGGATCCCTGATCGCCCCGGAGCTCTCGGGGCGGTGGCGAGCAGGATTGGCTCTGTGAAAGCAGATGTTATTGGGATCGACATCATCGAACGCGGTGCTGGCCGAGCAATCGATGATCTAGTGATCGAGCTTCCCGATGCTGAACTCGTGGACCTTTTGTTGGCAGAGATCGCTCAGGTAGACGGAGTGGATGTTGAAGATATTCGCGAACTTGATGGCCCCTTATTAGACCCCGCTGTTCATGCTTTGCAGGTTGCAGGAGCTCTGCAACGTTGCAGTTCTTCGGTCGAGGCTTTGAACATGTTGGTGCAGGGAGCGGAACGACTGATCGGGGCCGACTGGGCAGCCGTGCTTGATTGCGATGCAGCGGCCGTGGTTGCATCGGTGGGAGAAGATGTGCCGAGCGAAAAATGGCTTGGTGCCTTTGTCGCTGGGGTGACAGCCGAGGGCGCTCGTGGTGATCATGATGAGTTGGCAGTCACATCCCTGCCCAACTCAAACCTGAAACTCATTGTGAGTCGTAGTCGTTTGCCGCTTCGCTCTCGGGAGCGATCGGTTCTTGAAGCGCTCTGCGGCCTGCTGTAGGACTGGGCGCGCTGTAGGACAGAGCTTGATGAAGGACAGAGCTTGATGAACGACAGAGCCTGCCCTTACTCGCTGGCCCAGGATCGGCTGCGCTCCACGGCCCTTTGCCACTGAGAATACGAAGCATCTGCCTGAGTTCGATCTGCAGTTGGTTCTGCTTGAGCGTCTGCCTGCCACTGCTGGGATACCTCTGATAGGTCAGCCCAGATTCCAGCGCCCAGACCGGCTAGGTAGGAGGCTCCAAGAGCAGTGGTTTCCGCTACGGATGATCGCAGCACCTTTACCCCGAGTTGATCGGCCTGGAGTTGCAGGAGTAGCGGCATGACCGAGGCGCCGCCATCGACTCGAAGCTCCTCGATTTGGGTACGAGAAGCTGTGGTCATTGCATCAACTACATCTCGGGTTTGATAGGCCATGGCCTCGACAACTGCCCGAGCGAACTCTGCGCGACCGGATCCTCGAGTGATGCCGAGCACAGTGCCGCGGGCATATGGGTCCCAATACGGCGAGCCGAGACCGGCGAAGGCTGGCACGAATACCACACCTCCGCTGTCAGGCACAGACTCGGCCAGTGGTCCTATCTCGGCCGCCTCTTGAATGATTCCTAGCCCGTCGCGAAGCCACTGCACAGCGGCGCCAGTTGCAAAGATGGACCCTTCGAGAGCGTAGTGAGTGATGAGTCCGTCAGTGGTGAGTACGTCAGTGCTGAGTCCCTCAGTGCTGCTTGAGCCACTGGAACCTGATTCAGTGCCCAGCATCTGCTTGGGGAGTGTCCAAGCAACTGTGGTGAGGAGTCCCTCTGATGGCTCGGGGCAGGTGGACCCGACGTTCATGAGGACAAAGGAACCTGTGCCGTAGGTGTTTTTGGCCATACCAGGGTGCACACAAGCCTGTCCGAAGAGTGCGGCTTGCTGATCGCCAGCGATGCCGGTGATTGGAATACCCTCTGCCAGACCCGAACCCGCTGCTGTGGTGCCGAAGATCCCAGCAGAGGGCCGCACCTGAGGCAGGGCCGAGATGGGTACACCGAACAGATCACACAGGTCCGCAGACCACTCACCTGAGCGAATATCGAACAACATGGTTCGACTTGCGTTCGATGAATCAGTCAGGTGCGCTGCGCCTCCGGTCAAGTTCCACAGGAGCCATGAGTCGATGGTTCCAAGCAACAGATCCTCGTCGGCTGTAACTCCGCCCTGCGTGAGCAGCCACTCAATCTTGGAAGCCGAGAAATACGGATCAAGGACGAGTCCAGTGGTGGTACGAATCGCTGGTAGCTCTCCCTGGGCTTGGAGTTGTTCACAACGCTGAGCCGTCCTGCGGTCTTGCCAAACAATCGCGGCATGTACTGGCTTCTTTGTGCGACGACTCCATGCCACGATGGTCTCTCGCTGGTCAGTGATGCCGATTGCAGCGACAGTCCTGCCAAGCTTCGTCACGAGTTCATGAATGACCTGTTGGGTCACCGCCCAGATCTCGGCTGCATCATGTTCTACCCAACCTGGTTTCGGGAAATACTGGGTGAACTCGCGGTAACTCCGTCCCACAGGGTGGCCCTGTAGGTCGACAGCGAATGCGCGAACTCCGGTGGTCCCGGCGTCGATGGTCAGGATGACTGCATTGTCAGCAGAAGGTTCAGACATGACTCGTCACACTAGCGAGCGAGTCGTTCCTAGAACTGAATCTTCTCGTGGGCCTATTCTGAGCCGATGCGAATTGGCGTACTGACTTCTGGTGGTGACTGTCCTGGCCTGAATGCCGTAATCAGGGCACTCGTGCGAAAGACCGAAAAAGTTCATGGCGGAACTGTTATCGGGTTCCGAGATGCCTGGCGTGGCGTTCTTGAAGATGACTTCGAGGTTCTCGACATCGAACGCTGCCGCGGAATTCTGCCTAGGGGAGGGACCATATTGGGTACCTCAAGGATTCAGCCCTATCAGTTTGAAGACGGAGTTTCACGAGTCGCAGATGCGATGCGCCGCCACGGCCTGGACGGGTTTATCGTGATCGGCGGAGATGGCTCCCTCAGTGCTGCTCGTGACCTCATGGCAGATGGCATTGCGTGCATCGGAATTCCCAAGACGATTGACAATGACATTTCTGCAACTGAACTGACATTCGGATTTGATACTGCGGTTCATGTGGCCACCTCGGCAATAGACCGCTTGCATACAACTGCCGAGGCGCATGATCGGGTGATGGTTGTAGAAGTCATGGGCAGAAACACCGGCCATATTGCGGTGCGTGCTGGACTTGCCGGTGGAGCAACCTTGACGCTCATTCCCGAAGTTCCATTTCAGATTGAGCAGATCTGTGAGGCCCTGACTCGTAGGCATAACGGGAATAAGTTTGCCTCCATTTTGGTCGTAGCCGAAGGGGCGCAACCAGCAGCAGGGTCAATGAGCGCGGCCACCTACGAGGTCGACCGTTTTGGTCATGAACGCCTAGGGGGCATCGGGCAGGTACTCGCCTCAGAAATTGAAGGCCGAACGGGCCTCGAGACTCGGGTCACGACCTTGGGGTACATCCAAAGAGGCGGAACTCCCACGGCATTCGATCGCATCCTGGCGACTCGATTTGGGGTGGCGGCCGCAGATGCTGCCGCCGAGGGCGATTGGGGCAAGATGGTTGCACTTCAGTCCGACAAGATCCGCCGAGTCGACCTTGATGCTGCGGTAAGTGCCCCAAAGACTGTGGACCTTGATTTCTATGAGCAGGTCGTGTCGCCATTTTTTGCAGGTTAGCAACTGATCGCTTTTTAGCAGCGAGTTGACAGGCTGGCCCTACGGGCCTCGAGGACGCGATTGTTCTCTGGACTTAGTCCTGCGCTTTTTGCATCGTCCTCTGTTGCGAGAAGTGGTGCGAAGTCACACGCAGTGACTGTGCCGGAGTCTCCGCGTGCTGGCGTGCTGATCTGAATCGGCTCACCGTTAATCTCAACGTTCAAGCTGCTGACCTCGGAGCGCTCTGTGGCAGTGAGGACGAGTTGCCCAATGGCTTGTTGACGTGACAGCCCGAGCACATTGCCGAACTCGCTTGACAAGTTCAGCGTCAGATTGCCAGCAGCTTCTCGCAGCCCAATCAATCGAGTTCCAGCTGGAATAGAGCTCAGAGTCCCATCCACTTCGGACCCGGCCTGCGGGGGTAGAAGATCGGCCTCGAGCACTGTCTGCAAGCTGCGGTCTGCGAGTTCGGAGATCTGCGGAATCAGCGAGCCGTCATTGACGTAATACAACACCGATGTCACCCGGCCCGATGTCGGCCCGGCGGGAGTTGTCGAGGTCGAGGAGCTGGGCTGCAGAATTCTCGGGGTCGAATCCACTCCGACTCCGCAGGAACTCGCCACACAGAGCATCAGTGCTGCCGCACAGCCAAGGACTGAGGGGCGTTTCATACGGGTGGATCCGGACTCTCATCGAGTCGAATGGCTGGCATTTGCCCCGTGAGCGCAAAAGTCTCTGCCTCGGCGGGAGTTACGGCGGCAAGATCTTCGGGATCATCTGCCTCGAGTGGCTCCATCATGGGAAGCTCCAAGACAAATCGCGATCCCTGACCGCCATCGTGGCGGTCCTCAACCCAAACGCTGCCACCCTGAAGCCGAGCATGTTCTGCAGCTAATGCCAGCCCCAGCCCGACGCCCATATCGATCCCGCGGCTGCCACCTTGGTCCCCGCGGTTAAAGCGGTCAAAGATCTTGTCCCGCTCGCCTTCTGGCACGCCCGGACCACTGTCTTCTACTGAGATGCGCACGGTGGGGGCCGACAAAATAATCCCGAGGTGGTCTGGCTCGTGCAGTTCTACGGTGACGCTGGTAGCCCCATCGGCATACTTTCGGGCATTGTCAAAGAAGTTGGCAAGGATGCGCACTAAGCGGCGCTTATCGCAGGCAATGACAAGGTCAGTTAGCTCGGGATCAGCTTCTACTGGCACTGCAGCGTGAGCAACCATTCGAACGGCGGCTTCTACAGTTGGCACCAGAGCTACCGCATCGAGTTCGAGCCGAACTGCTCCAGCATCAAAGCGAGAAATCTCCAAGAGATCCTCTACTAGCTGTGTAAATCGGCCCATATCCAGTGAGAGCAGGTCGAGGGCTTGTTGGGAGCGCTCAGGTAGTACTTCTCTGGTGTTTTGCAGGACCTCAATCGAAGCGTTGAGCGTGGTCAGCGGCGATCGAAGCTCGTGGCTGACATCGCTAGCAAAGCGTGCATCACGGTTAATGCGTTCCTGCAAGGCGCTCACCATGTCGTTGAAGTTGGCTACAAGTGGAGCTAGATCTGGGTCTGCTGCATAATCCGCATATTCGATTCGAGTGTCAAGTTGCCCCAGAGCTACAGACTCGGCCGCATCTCGGATTCGGTTGAGTGGCCGGAGTGCATACTTGCTCGCCCAGTAGCCAAGGCCGACTGCAACAAGCGTGGTGAGTAGCGCCGCAAACGCCAACCGAAGGCCCAGGCTGCGAATTGCTGTGTCGATGTCGCCGAGTTGATTGATCTGGAAGTAGCTGGCATTTGAATCGGGCAGAGCCACGCCCACCACGAGAAGCGATTCGCCGTCGAAACGAAACCGCATGACTGCGTTGTTTCGCTCCTGCACCACAGAGTCAAGAAACTCGGCGGGCAAAGCGTCAATGCCGTAGCGGGCATCTACTGAGACGGTGCTGGGATCCTCGCCGCTGAGCGGAACTGCTGCTCCGGTGAGGAGGAGTGGTGACCCTGACTCTGGTAGCGAACTCAACAGTGTTTGTAGGTCCGCAGTCTCGGCGGAGCCGAGCGCTCCCGACACAGTGTCGGCATTAGCAATTGCCTGTGCCGTAAGGGTTTGTTCTCGAGTGGTCAGCAGGGTGTTCTTGGCAACAGTCACAGTGGTCACAGCGAGTACCACTGACAGCAGCATGGCAACAGCAGCAACTGCTAAGACAATTCGACCTCGCAGGCCGATCTGAATAGCGCGCTGCAATCGGACCACGCTGCGCCGTTCGGTCTCAGGAGTCTGAGCGGGTACATCTTGCGGGCTGGTCATCTTTGATTTCTCAACTCGGGTCAATCAACTCTGGCTGCGGGTTCGTTGGGCCACAGCTATGGCTGAAGCTTGTAGCCGAGGCCGCGAACAGTCATGACGTGGCGGGGGTTGGCAGGGTCTGCTTCAACCTTGGTTCGCAGGCGCCGCACGTGCACATCTACGAGGCGACCATCTCCGAAGACACCATGGCCCCAGACCTTCTCTAGCAAGTCTTCACGAGAAAACACCTTGCCGGGGCTATTGGCCAACTCGACGAGCAGTCGAAATTCGGTCTTCGTGAGGTGGATCTGTACGCCGTCTCGGCTGACTACTCCCTCTTGGGGAACGATCTCTAAGTCGCCGAACTGAAGGTGGGGGTTTCCCGGCTGAGCAGGTCGTGCACGTCGCAGCATCGCCCGAATTCGCGCAGAGAGTTCTTTGGGCTGTAGGGGTTTGGTCATGTAGTCATCTGCGCCTGCTTCAAGGCCAGCCACCACATCGTGGGTATCTGCACGTGCCGTCACCATGATGATCGGCACGTCACTTCTACGCCGTATCGTTCGGCAGACCTCAAACCCATCAATCCCTGGCAGCATGATGTCGATTAGGACGACATCAGTGGGGGACCGACCAAATGAGATGATTGCATCCTCGCCAGTTTCGGATTCGTCAACCTGCCAGCCCTCGTCCTCGAGTGCAAGCTTGACTGAACCACGGATGCGATGATCGTCCTCGACGTAGAGAATTCGTGTACCCACTGCCCTAGTCTCGCTCATCTCAGGGTGCCGATGCTCACTCGGCGGAGCGAGAACTCAGACTTGGGCAGCACCAAGCATGCAGAGGAGTTCTTGGAGCGGGCCAAAGAGCGCTGGGCTGGCAGCAAGAATCCCGTCGGTTACCGTCGAGCTTGGATCAATACTTCCCACTTGGGCTCCGGCTTCGGTTGCGATCAGAGCGCCAGCCGCAAAGTCCCAAGCAGAGAGGCCCACCTCGAAATATGCATCAACTCTGCCACCCGCAACCGAGCACAAATCAACCGCGGCAGAGCCCATTCTTCGGATGTCTCGTATCTTTGGCAAGAGTTCTGCAAGGACATTGCCTTGGCGTGCTCGGCGCTCGGCAGAGTAGGAGAATCCCGTTGCTACGAGTGCTGTGGCGAGGAGTTCTTCGCCGCTACGAGCAGTCGGCGCTATGGGCTGCATCTGCTCTAAGTTGCAGAATGCACCCCCGCCCAGAGTCGCTGTAAAGGTGCGGCCGTGAGTGGGGTCCGCAACAAGGCCAGCAACCGTCAGGCCGTCAATCTGTGCTGCGATTGACACG
>CAFBOG010000018.1_pt1 | contig 14884 bp, 13 predicted proteins | sample 7269381 | NCBI WGS metagenome assembly CAFBOG01 (sample SAMEA6814108, study PRJEB35770) | freshwater metagenome | biome: Freshwater; feature: Freshwater reservoir; material: water | place: Czech Republic | collected 2017-07-26 | depth 30m m
GTTGTGTTTAACAATCAGGGCCGGAACCCTCACAATGTGATTCCTGTGCAGAAAGGCGCATTCGAGCAGATCGCTACTGATGACCTGCAGCCTGATGAGCAGGCTCAGGTGATTTTCGACGAACCGGGCATGTATCCCTACTACTGCTCGCTACACGGAACTCCTAAAGCCGGAATGAACGGTCGGGTTCAAGTAGCAGAGAGCTAGGAACTACGACGAGTGCTTCTGGCCGGAGGGGCTGTCTACTTAGGACCAAAAAGTGGGTCTTCATCTCGGTTCGAAGAGAGTCCACAGACCACATCGCGGTTCAGGCAGAGCTTGACCTCGTTCTCTAATCCTTCTTGGTCCCAGGAATTGATGAAGTCGGCATGGATTCCATAGGTCGAGCCCGATGCCAGCGTTAGGTCGTGACCAGCCCCAGAGATTGGGTAGGCCACTGCAAAGGTCAACTGCGGAACGTGAACGGGGTGAGTCTTGGGGCACAGGCCTTGCGAGCTATTGACCATATGGCTGCGGTGATTCTTGCTGTCTGTGTTTACGCCATCCCAACAATCAGGAAATGTTATGACGGCTCGAAGTGGCGCCGAAGCCGGACACTGCGGGGGCGATGCGTCATGGGCGGAGGACACGCCGCAGGCCCAGCCTGCAAGGTCGGGGGAGAGGGGTTCGGTTGCAGTCATGTCACCGGCAATGATGTGAAGCCCTTCTGGGAAGGTCACCACATCTTTCGGGTTCACCCCCGGTGCTGCTCGGTAATAGGCAACTGACTTCACCGGGGTGACGACTTGGCCGTTATCTCTGAGTTGCGGGGCCCAATACGCAGCAGTGTCTCGCTGCTTCTGACAAGTTGTAGCGCCCTTGAGTAGCGAGGCCGTAGAGGAGTCTGCGTTCGTGCTGCTGTTGCCAAAAAAGTCGTGCTCATGAGACATGCCGGGTTCGCCAGGAAACACGATCGGGTCATCCGGCGCAGAGTGGCTATAACCGCAGTCCGTCACGAACTGTCCGGCTAATCCCTGTGGGCCAGTGTGGCGGGCAGGGGAGAGGGGGCTCACCTGCGCTCTAGGGGGCTGCCCCGAGTTGCCTGCAGCCTCTGATATTGAGCAGGCCCCGAGCAAGAGTGCTGCACTGCTCATCAAGGCGATGGCAGCTGCACCCTGTGCTCGAGGCCTACTGAACAGCGAGGTCATGTACCTGCGGGGCGAGCGGGCAGAGCAATTGCGTCGATATCCACTTTTGGCGGACCTGTCGGCGCTGGGGTGACCGGTGCCTTTGCCGCATTTGGCATGTTGGGTTGAGCTGCAGGCTCGGGGGTTGTCTTGTACGTACCCTCGGGCGGTGCTGCTGCCGGTGATCCCAACAAGCCCAGCAAGTCGAGTGCCCCCGCATCCCAGCTGCCGCCATTGCCCTCAGCATCGCAAGGGGCGAGTGCCTGAAGGTCATTCGGGGCGCTCGTGGCAAAGGTGTTACCGCTAAAGCAGTTGCGCAGCATGTCGGTTGTGACTCCAAGTCCCAGCAGGTCGACAGTTCCAACAGCTAGATCTGCTGCACCCGAACCGGAGATGGTGTTATCCAAAATCCGATTCTCATACGGGTTCCAAAATACGACGCAGCCCTTGAGTAGACCATCAACTGCTTTGCAGTCAGCATCGGGAATGGGAGGGACCTCTACGTCATGGGTTTCTGAACAAGGGGTGTCCCACTCGGCAGCCTCGGGCGCTAGGTCGCTTGCGTCCTCTTCTGGGTAGGGCACAAGGCCAATTCCCGTTCGCTTGTGATTGAACACTTGGTTCCGTTGTACCAGGTTTCGTACGCCACCGGGCAGCAAAATCCCGTTGCCCTGGGCAAGCAAAGCAACCTCTATGGCTGGGGCTACTTCGTTGTTGTTTTCGTAGACCAGATTGCCCACCACCGTGGTGTCACGTTCTGGGTAGCAGAGTTCGTAACTGCCACTGTTCGGTACGACACCGGCACGGTTGTTCCTGAATGTTGAGTTCACAATGTACAAATCACCGCCAGAGTTCGTGCCGGAGTAACCCAAGCCGTTGTTCTCCGAAATCACGTTGTCGATGAGCGCATTGCAGGGATAGCACTCGCCAATATAAAAGCCGGCGTCGGGGCTACCCGATCCGAGTGAATTGTCGAGTTGTCCGTTCACTGCGTCGAATGCATAGATCCCGTAATCTCCGTTGCGGTAGGCCGTCAGGTAAGAGCCGCGGTATCCCTCTACGCCAGTCCAATAAAAGCCATTGGAAGTAAAGTTGCGGGCCGTCATGTTTTCGACCACTACGCCGTTGGCTTCGAGTATGCGAACACCGTTTTCAAGCTTGAACTGTCCATCGAGGATCACCGTATTGCGGTCAAGTCCCCGCAGCGTCAGGTCGTCCGTCGTGACATCAACATCTTCGTTGTAGACCCCCGGGCTAATCAGGATGAGGGCGCCCGGCTTTGCCGCATCAACGGCATCTTGGATGGTGGGCTGGTCAGCAGGAACCGCAATAGTCATGGCCGAATCTGAACCTGAATCAGCGTTATTTGAGTCTCCTCCCGATTCGCTGTCAGACCCGCTGCAAGCTGTAGCGAATAGTGCAAGTGTGGCCAAAAATGCCAACATGAGCTTGAAAGTTGCCTTGCGCATTTCATCCCCTTTGAGGTCGCGTAGGTACACGACAAGGTCTAATCATGCCCCACAGCTTGCGAGGAGTGACGCATTATTGGACTGCTGTTTCTTGAGGCCGCTAGTTGCTGGCAAACTAACGACATGCGCGACTGGTTCGTGGGCGGAGCGGTGATCCAAGCTGGATCCCTCGCGGCCAACAACTCTGCCGGTTCAAGTCCGGCATCTCTTCAGGATGCAGGGCAGGCAGGGGATGCAGGGCAGGCACCCTCCGGCGTGCTGCTCGTAGAGAACCTCCGACAGAACGGCAAGTCGGACTGGACAACTCCCGGCGGTGTCATCGATCCTGGCGAGACTCTGCTGAGCGGACTGACGCGAGAGGTTCGCGAAGAGACTGGTCTGAACGTGATGCGTTGGTCGGGTTTGCTCTACGAGATTCTTGTAGAGGCTCCTGGGCTGAACTGGCGGCTCCGTGTCGAGGTGCACCTTGCTCTCGAGGTGCATGGAGAGGTGACGCTCGGCCATGACCCGGACGGCATCGTGATTTCATCTGACTGGGTGTCACCGCAGGTCTGTGCTGAGCGGTTGCAGCATGCACAGCCTTGGGTTCGCGAGCCGTTGATGGAGTGGATGACAGAGAGATTCGAGTCTCCACGAGAATTTGTTTATGAGTTGCACGGAGATGCCCCGCATGATGTCTCGGTAACTCGCAAGTGAGCCAAGATTCGGCTCGGGTAATTCTTCATGTGGACATGGATGCATTCTTTGCATCGGTGGAACTCCTCCGCCACCCAGAGCTTCGAGGGTTGCCCGTTGTGGTTGGCGGCACCGGCGATCGAGGCGTAGTCGCGGCCGCCTCGTATGAGGCCCGTTCCTACGGTGTCTACTCGGCAATGTCCTCGGTCCAAGCGCGACGCCTGTGTCCCGACGCAGTGTTCTTGCAGGGCGACCATGCTCACTACAGCCGCACCTCGGCCGTCATCATGGAAATATTTCGGACCCTAACTCCGCTGGTTGAACCGCTCAGCCTTGATGAAGCCTTCCTCGATATCTCAGGGTCTCGTCGCCTACTTGGGGAGCCTTTGGATGTGGCTCAGCGGCTGCGGTGCAGCGTCAAAGAAGAGACAGGTCTGTCCTGCTCGTTGGGCATAGCGCCGAATAAGTTTCTGGCGAAGCTCGCAACCACCTCGGCCAAACCAACTGCCTCCCGCGGTGGCCCCATTGAAGGCCCAGGGGTGGCTGTGGTGTCGCCGGGTGAGGAGCTTGAGTTTCTGCACCCGCTGCCAGTGGGGCGGCTCTGGGGCGTAGGCCCCGCCACGTTGGCAAAGCTCGCACCCCTTGGCGTAGTCACCATTGGGGACTTGTCAGAGGTTCCGCAGGAGCTGCTAGTGGTTGTTCTTGGCCCTGGTGCTGGGGCGCATCTTCATCAACTGTCTCTGGGCCGCGATAACCGTCCTGTCGTGGCGAACTCCGAACCCAAGTCCATGAGCCAGGAACAGACCTTCGCTCAAGACATTTCCTCGATGGATGCGCTCCGATCAGAGCTCGTTCGTCAGAGCGAAGCAGTTGCGAGCCGCCTGCGTCATCACGGGTACCGAGGCAGAACCGTGCAACTCAAGGTTCGGTATCGAGATTTCACTACGGTCACTCGTTCGCAGACCCTCGAGGCTCCAACCGATCGCGGCACTGACCTGGTGCGAACTGCTTGGTCGCTTTTGTTGCGGTTGCCAGTTGAACGAGGCGTGAGATTGCTTGGAGTGGGAGTGGCGAATCTCCTGCGTGGCGAGTTGCAACAGCAACTCTCCTTCGATGACGCTCTTGCTGGCCTGCGGGACGACCCGGGGCGACGCAACCCAAGCCGAGCAGCCCTTGACGCATCTGACTCCGAGTGGGATGCCACGAACTCTGCCGTGGATGCTATTCGGAACAAATTTGGTGCGGAACTGATTGGTCCTGCTCGTCTTGCTGGTCAAGCCAAACAGGCTCACGGCCAGCAATGGGGACCCGCTGCGGAACATGATGTGGATACGGCGAGCAAGTCGGGTGTGCCGCCGCCGGCTGAGACTTCCTGAAGGATCAAAAACTGCCCGACCCCACGAACGGGTGAAATTGGCAGTATCTTTAGGGAGTTGAAGGAAGTATCTTTGAACAAAAGCAGCACAGAACAAACGCAGCACACTTATCATGACAATCGGGTGATCAGACATGCCGCTCTCTGAGGACGAACAGCGAATCCTGGGCGAGATTGAACAAAATTTGCGCGCCAGCGACCCAGACCTTGCTCGGCAGGTCGGTTCTACAACTGTGTATACCGAGTCCATGCGGCGTCTCAAGTGGGGCGTGTTTGGTTTTGTTCTGGCGCTCATCGCTTCGGTGCTCTTGCTAGCAGTCAGCTATTTGGCTGCCTTCGCTGGCTTTCTTGTCGTCTTTGCACTGGCCATCTTTATTGAGTCTCATGCCCGTCAACTTGGGCGCGCCGGCATGAACGAGGCCACCCAGGCCCTGCGTAATAACGGCAGCGGAAGTCTGAAGGACTACTTCAACGATGCCAGCACAAAGGCAAAAGACCGACTGCGTCGTCCCGAGGACGAATAGCGGATCAGCTCTTCTACTGAGTCGGCTGCTTGTTGCGCCTTGATTCCCAGATGTGAAGACTCGCCAATCTGGCCGTACCGGCGAGCAGTCTCTGAGTTGGCCAGAGTGCGCAATGATGTTCTACCTAGCACCGTGGCCTGTGGGTTGCCCTCGGTGGTAGGAAGCAAGTTTGAGGCTCGGCTTGCAAACTCCGCTGGCGTTTCGAAGGTAGTAGGACGAATGTCTACGAGGGACAGCCACAGCAGAGCTCGCTTCCAAGCGTCCTCAACGAAGAGCGCATCGAGCAAGGACTGTTCTTCCTCTGATGCCTCTTGTAAGTCCTGCAACCCTTGACGGCGTTTTTGCTGTTTGAGTAGGCGTGCAGCCCAGATCATCAACCCAGACAAGATTCCTATGCCCAAGATGAGCAACAGCAGACTGAAGGCGAAACGTTTGAGAGCAGTGCCGCTGTTGTTCGGGGTTGAGGAGCTGGTATCTGCCTCTGGGCTTGGCTTCGGGGCAGGCAGAGCGGAACTGTCCTCAGTTGAGGTTGTCGGAACCGAAGTAACGGCATCTCCATTGTTGGTGACTCCGTTGTTATCGGTCTCAGTGGAACCGCCAGCAGTTGTGGCGGGAGGGGTGGCTTGTGCAGCACCAACCCCTGTGTAGGGCGCAGTCTGAGGGTCACCTCGGCCCGGAGTTGGCTCAAAGGGAACCCATCCGAGATCGGCGAAATAAATCTCGGGCCATGCGTGGGCATGCCGGCCTCGTACCCGGTACTCACGGGTACCTGCACCTGACTGCTCTGGCTGGTTCGCAACCCCGACGGGGTCTCCTGGGGTGAACCCAACTGCGACGCGACTCCCAAGTCCTAGCGCTCGCGCAAAGAGCGCAAAGGCAGAGGAGAACTGCTGGCAAAAACCTGCAGCAGTCTGCAAGAACTCGGCCAGCGGGTCGGCGGATTGGCTGAAGTCGACAGTGTCGTCATAACGGAACTGGCTGCGGAACCAATTCTGAAGGGCAATGGCTTGTTCAAAGGGTGTTGTCGTGTTTGCCGTAATCTGCGCCAGCAACTCTGGAGTAATCGCAGGACTTTGGCTCTTCTCAAAGTAGATCGGGTCGAGCTCCTGCTTGGTGCCCGCTTGAGCTTGGGCTGCGGCAGCAAAGTCTGGGATGAGCGAGTCCAACTGATATTTCGGTGTGAGTTTGGAATCAGGTGAAACCAAGATGATCGAGGAGGATTCTCGGTCAAAGCTGACCTCAGTGTCTGTTGTGATCTGCGCTGGCTGGTAGGCACCCGGAAGCCATAGGCCCGTCAGTTCCGAAATCTGAATCTCTTGACGAAGGGTGGTTCCCGAAACCGTTGGGCCAAGGTTGGATGGAAGTTCACCATCGCTGCGTTGATAGGTGCCACGAGAGATCCAGATGTTGCGATCCGGATCAAATTCCTCTAGTGCGGTCAGTCTCCAATAAGCCGGAGCATCTGCTCGGACTGTGAATAATTCTGTATTGCTGCGCTCTCCGAGCAGCGACCCGATTCCAACAAACGGACTCACAACAGTTCGAGGTTCGGGACTGCGACCAAGCTGTCGCAGGTTGACTACCGGGTCTGTGGCCCCTGCTACGGCAGGTCCAAGAAGTAGTCCCCCAATGACTGCGAGGCTGCCTACAAGGACGGCCGAGCGCGCCACCCCAGCAGTTGCGCTTCTGTGCGGTAACCCATCCCAGCGAGTTCTAGCCGCTCTCAATGTGAGCTGCGTGACCGTAAAGACTAAAAGACCCGCCAAGAAACACGCTGTTGAACTGATGCGCGCAGAGTCTCTCGAGAGGAGGCCAACGGCCAGAAAGGTCGTTAGGAATGGGGTAGCTGCCTGAGCGGGACCTGCGAATCGAAATGCAGCAGCATCGGCAAAACTAATGAACAGCCAGAACCCGACAGCAATGACGATCATGAAGCCTTTGGTTGCAGGCACGGGAGCCACGAGCTGGGAGAATTCGGTGAACGAGGTCGAGATACTGCTGCTCAATAGGCGCGCCGTTGCGGGAGTGGGAAGCAAAAATCTGCTGCTTCCGGGAGCGAAAAGCGCCGTGAGAAGTACCACCGCCGCAAGCAGTTGTGCAGCCAAAGCGGCAGCTAAGCCCACCCGTAATCTGCGTAGGGTCAGAGCAAGCAGCCATGGAGCAACAAGCGCAATGGCAAGCTCCGATACAAAGCTCCAAGTGTCAAACAGACGTAGAAAGCTGGCTGCTGTGCCCACAGCCAAGGCCAAGAGTCCGAGTTCAGCGGCAAAGGCTGGAACGGAATCGGGCCTGCGACTAGAACCGTCCTCTTGTGCTGCGGGCGCACCCGGTGAGGACTGCGGACTCACTGTTTCGCTCCGGCGGCAGAGCGAGTCGCTTGATCCCAGACTCGATTCAGCGCCGAGCCATCAGGCCAATCGATATGCAACCAACCCTGCTGCTGAGGGGACTGATCACTTGTGCTTTGTTTCTGCTCCGATCCGCTCGAGGTGAGCAGTACTCGCGAAGAAAACTGACGGCTACCTCTCTGGATCACGTCTAGGTCGGTCGAAGTCATGGAGCCCGCACAGATGACTAGGCGGCCACCATCTTGAGCGTCAAGAAGTTGCAGCAGACTCTGGATAGAAACAGCTTTGGGGGACTGCGCCACCTGAGCTAGGCGGTCCTGAAGTTGATCGAACTGATCCGCAGCATTGACGAACTCGATTCCGCTAAGTGCAACCGATTGAGCTGCCGTGGTCACCAAGCGAATGAGACCACCTTGTTCTGCCTCAAGGGCAACCACACTCGCTGCCGCCGACACGCTGCGCTCGAAGGACGCCGAACTCATCAGGTCAAGCAGCACTGTGGTTCGGTGTTGTAGCGGCAGTTCAAACTGTCGCATCACTGGCCGGCCAGTCCGTGCCGTGGTTGGCCAATGGATTCGCCTCAAGTCATCACCGGGTAAGTACTCGCGTAGGCCAGCGAACTCCTCTGCAGGCCTCGAGATGAAAGCTGCTGCGTGCGATGGTGTCATGTTCTCTTGACCGAGGACTGCCAGAAGCGGTGAGAGTGGCCAGAGTTTGGGCAGGACCAGAACCCGGGTCTCAGTCCCTGCGGGGCGGGTCGAGCGCAGCAGGCCGAATGGGTCTTCAACCTGAACCGTCGTTGGGAGAACGACTTGGCGTCCTCGAACATGAGTGGGGAAGATGTAGCTGGTCATGCTCTGCTCGCCAGATGGAACGGGAGCGATTTGTATGCGAAGCGAGTCAACAGCTTCTATGCGCTCGGTCAGAAGGAGCGGAGCGGTGGATCGGCTACCGGTATTGAGGATCTGGAGTTGAACTCGGCAAGGTTCTCCTACCCGTGGTCGAGTTGGCAGGATCGAACGCTGAACGTCTACAACTGCTGCACGGGCTTTGGTCCAGACTGCAGCGACGAGTACGAGGAGCGCAGCGCAAGCCGAGAGCACCGCAGCCTCTGGCAATCCGAGCAGCCATGCTGCAAGCCCTAGGACCGGTGATGTTGCGAGCACAGCCGCACCGCGCTGCGTGAGGCGCATCTCAGTGCGTGATCGGGGTTGAACGGATCAATTCCTCAATGGCACTGGCCGGACTGAGTCCTTTGTGGCGGGCTTCGGAACTCAGGATGACTCGGTGCGCTAGCACGGGCACAGCAAGATTTTTGAAATCGTCTGGTGTCACAAAGTTGCGGCCCTCGGCAGCCGCCCAGACTCGCGCCGCGCGCAGCAGACCAAGTGTTGCTCGTGGCGAAATTCCAAGTTCAAACAGCGCGCTGTTACGAGACTGATCGGCTAGCTCAACTAGGTACTGCGTCAGCGAGTCGGCAACGTACAACTGTTGGGCGGCAGCACCCATAGCGAGGATCTCCGCAGAGGTTGCAACTGCAGCTAAGGAACTTAGGACTGCGTCGTGGTCCGGCTCGCGAAGCAAAGCCCGCTCTGCCTCTTTGCCTGGATACCCAATGGACAGCTTCATCATGAATCTGTCGAGCTGACTTTCGGGTAGCGGAAAAGTCCCGTGATGCTCGAGCGGGTTCTCGGTGGCGATCACCATGAATGGTTTCGGGAGGTGATACGTCGTCCCATCTGCGGTGACTTGTTCTTCCGCCATGGATTCGAGCAATGCGGACTGAGTCTTTGGCGATGCCCGATTGATCTCATCGGCTAGTAGCAGGTTGGCAAAAACAGGTCCTCTGCGAAATGCAAAGCTGCCGTCCTGTTGATTCCAGACCGAGGTTCCGACGAGATCTGAGGGGAGCAGATCGGGGGTGCACTGCACCCGGGCAAACTCGCCATCCACGGATCGAGCAACTGCTTTTGCAAGCGAGGTCTTTCCGACACCTGGTACGTCCTCCAACAGGAGGTGGCCGTGAGCAACCAGGCTGGTAACGGTCAGGCGGACAACCTGCTCCTTTCCCCGAACCGCGAGTCCGATATTGGCGCAGATTGAGTCAAAGTGTTCCGCAAAAGTTGTTGAGCCTTGTGCACTGCTCGGGGTACTGCTCACCGTGGTCCCTTCAAGGTTCGAATGAGTTCAGTCTGTCAGAGCTTCCTCGGCTGAGAGGAGCTGTAACTGGTAGTTTTCTTCTTATGGGTCAGCAGAAAACTCCGGAGTCACCTGCCCAAGACTCGGTAGTACTGGCCGTAGACATTGGTGGAACCAAGATTGCTGCTGCAATCCTCGATACTCAGGGACAGCTGCTAGCCCGTTCGCAGATAGCGACTCAGGACGGTACTGGTGTTGACCTCTTCGACCGGCTGACGGCGTTGATGGATTCTGTCGTAGCCGAAGCTTGTCTGGCGCCCGATGTGATTGGTGTTGGCTGCGGCGGACCAATGACGCTGCACGGGCAGACCGTATCGCCGCTCAACATTCCACAATGGCGGGATTTTCCCCTGCTTGAGCGTCTGCAGCAGACCTATCCGATCCCCATCTATATCGACAATGATGCCAAGGCGTTCGCACTAGCAGAGGGTTGGCTAGGAGCTGCCCGCGGAGAGTCCGACTACATGGCGATGGTGGTTTCCACCGGGGTTGGTGGTGGCATCGTTCTGAACGGAACGCTTCTCGATGGGGGCTGTGGTAACGCTGGTCACATCGGTCACGTCATTGTTGAACCTCTGGGCCGTGACTGTGTGTGCGGGGCGCAGGGGTGCCTAGAAGCCGAAGTCTCGGGAGCGGCCATCGCAGCATTCACTGGCGAGCCGGCCATGTATGCATCCACCGAAATCCGGCGCAGATCTGGACTTCTCGTCGGCCGAGCAGTGTCCTCGGTAGCAAACCTGCTGGACTTGCGACTTGCAGTTGTTGCTGGCTCGGTTGCTCTGGGCTTTGGGCAAGATTTCTTTCAGGCTGCTCAACAAGAGGCTGATCGCAGCGCCCGTCTAGCGTTCTCTTCTGGGCTACGGATTGTTCCATCCGGTTGTGAAGATCGTGGACCATTGCTGGGGGCAGCGGCTGTGGGCCGAGCTGGATTGGCTGCGCAGAGTTGAAGAGCGTCCCAACTAGCAGTGCGCTGACCTTACGGTCCGCCAAGATGCAGTCCCGCTACTCTTGGGGTAAAACCTTGAGAAACTTCAGAGAGCAGCTACGCCTGTGACCCGATCTTCAACCCAAATCACCTGGCCGATGATTCGGGTCGTGCTGGGCCATCCATCGCTGTGGCCCACAGCCATTCGGCAGATGTTTCTTCTTGCACCATCAGGTTGGTGGCGACGAGCCCCGTTCCTGCCGCTGCCCGATGCTGCGTACCTACGCTTTCGGATGGTAACTGCCTACGGTGGTGATGGAACTGCTGTGGCTCAACCGGATGACTTGCTGACGTATCTGCGCTGGTGTCGGGCTTGGCCGGCAGCGACATCCCGCTCGTGAGCCAGGGCGCCCCCGCAGAGATTCGATTTCTGCGAGTCAACCTTCCGCTGCTGCACCACCATTCTGCTGCTCACGGAACGGAACAGATCCGCGATGTGATTCTAGTGAGTTGGCAACTTTCCGATGGCACCGTTGGGTGGGGCGAGTGCCCCACGCTGTCATCTGATGGGTATGTAACTGAGTCCACGGAAAGGGCATGGGTTGGCCTGACCACTCAGCTAGGACCCGCTGTCCTGCGCAGTGGCTTAGCTGCTGCTACGAGCTCTGCTGGGTCGGTTGGGTCTGCTGTGTCTGGGGGACTGATCGCTTCTGCTGCGGCGCTAGCGGATGCATCGCTCGATGCCCGGCTCCGCTCGGAAGGAAGATCCCTGCTCGAGGAGTTGCTCAGTCTGAGCGGCAGCCCACCAACAGGTGAGCGGCCGATTGCCAAGCAGGCACTTTCGCGCTGTGCGGTCATTGCTGACCTCGGCGCATCACCAACGAAACTCGCCGAGCTTGCGAGCGAAGCCGCTGAAGGCGGTGCTGCGATGGTGAAAATCAAGATTGCCCCCGGTCACGACGTCGAGGAGCTCCTAGCGGTTCGTGCGGCCATTGGCGACCTACCGCTAGCAGCCGATGCAAACGGGAGTTACGCCGGCCTGAGTGAGATTCTGGCAGTAGATGCCTTGGGGTTGGTTTTTCTGGAACAGCCGTTCCCTGCAGGATTGCCTTGGGAGGAGCTTGCTGGGCTTCGCTCCTCGATGCTCACACCGCTGGCCTTAGATGAATCACTGTCCTCGATCGATGCGGTGAAGTGTGCCGTGCTAGCGGGAGCTGTTGATGTGGTCTCGGTCAAGCCTGCTCGACTTGGCGGCATGAGAGCCGCTGCCTTGGCAGTGGAAACTGCATCTTCTGCAGGCCTCGGCGTTTTTGTTGGAGGCATGCTGGAACTTGGGATCGGGCGTGCGGGTGCAACAGCCGTGGCGGCTCTGCCTGGTTGCAATCTGCCTACGGATCTTGGGCCGAGTCAGCAGTACGTGGACAGCGATATCTGTGATCCAATTAACGTGAACCCTGCTGGCGAACTGATCTTGCCGACGGGGCCGGGGATCGGCCGAGTACCGCGGGAAGAGCAGTTGCAGCAGTTCTGCGTGGAAGAGTTCGTGCTCAACTAGTTCTGGCTCGAGTCGGTCTGGCTGCTTAGCCCTTAGGAGGGGAGGCCTGCTCATGCCATCTGGCAACATGGTGTTCATCCGGCGTGATATCGATCGGATCGCCAGCGAATTGACCGCCGATGACATGGGGAAGAAACTCCGCCATCCGGTATGGAATAGTGCGGGGTTGGTGCTCAAGCAGGTCCTCGAGGGTCCACCATCGCTGCTCGCCGAAAGCAAGCACTTCGAGTGCCTCGAGGCCCTGGGGTCCCTCCGATACACCCTCGCAGCGGGCGATGTGTACCCACTCATCCTGATCAAAATGCCAGCCACCAAAAGAGAACTGCACACGTTGGAACCACACGCATGGTCCGATCTCTGCCTCGGCTATGCCCGCTTCCTCCCAGAGTTCGCGTCGAGCAGCCTCTTCGGTGCTTTCGCCGTGGTCGATACCACCACCTGGGATCTCCCACCAGCCGGGGCCATTGCGATGAAGCGGGTCGCTCGCATTGATAAGAAGAATTCTGTCGAGTGGGTCAAGGACAACAACTCGCGCTGCGCGCCGCCGTGACCCGGGTGAAGCACCAAACCCATTTGGCAACTCGCCGTTCTCCATCCTGTGCAGGTTACTCCTGAGCAAGACTTAGTTTTTTGGCAGGACTGCGTTCGGAGTGCTCTGAGATGGGGGAGAATCCCATGCAATGACTAGTGCCGCGCCAGGACAAAGTCCCTGGATCACTGAGTTCTTGAGCGGGAACGCTCATGAATTGCATCAATCCGAGATGCCACCTGCGCAGAGGTGTGTCCGACTGCATTCCCTCACCCGACCTGCGGTGGTCTTGGGAAGCGCTCAAGTCGCAGGGTCAAGACTTGGATCCTCCGAGAAGTTGGCGGTTGTTGCTGCCGAAGTGCTGGAGCAATTCGGTTGTGACCTTGCCGTGAGACGTTCGGGGGGAGGCGCAGTGTGGCTCTCGCCCGGTGATCAATGCTGGGTTGATATCTGGTTGCCAGCGGGTGATCCGTTGTGGCGCTCCGACGTGGGTCAGTCCTCGTGGTGGCTGGGGGAGTGTTGGGCAGAGGCCTTGGCTGAAACGAGTCAGCTAGCCGCGCAGCCAGTGGTTCACCGGGGCCCCCTGCTGCATCGTGATCTTGCAGAGGTGGCTTGTTTTGCTGGACTGGGGCCAGGCGAGGTCACAGTTGATCAGAAGAAGATTGTGGGTATTTCTCAGCGCAGGTCTCGATTTGGGGCGCGATTTCAGTGCGTTGTCTACACGCACTGGGACCCCAAACCCTTGTTGGAAGTGCTGCAGTCTTGTTATCCGCAGACTGCTGCGGGAACCGAGTTTGGTCATTCACTCGGAGATGCCTTGAATAGTGGAGTACTAGCAGTGCAGGTAGCCCCAGCAGAACAGGTAGCCCCAGCGCCCTCGGGGGTTACTGCAGAGCGGCAGATCCTCAACGCACTGCTAGCAAGCCTTCCGCGCTAGCCCTCCGCGCTAGCCAACTCGAAACTCCCCCTGGATTGGCGCCGGAAAGCGACGGATTCCGTAGCTTACCGGCGCCAATCGATGAGGGGGGTCCACTATGAGCGCGAGAGCACGCGCGGAAAGTGTGATTTTTTCTGACCAATTCCAAAGAAATGCTTGATCGTGGAGGAAATAGGGTTAGGATGGCGGAAAGTGGAGCAAAAGGGAAGCTTTAGGGGGAATTGCCCAAGGTTCTTGGTTCGCTCCATTCGGGACCAGCAGTACCGGCCAGCAAAACCGGCCAGCAATAACGATTAGCAGCAGCAAGCGATCTAGTGAGCCAACCAGCCGCCGAGCGGCTTGAGCGAGTGAGGGTATGGAATTCTTCGGTCAGTTTGAACACACGATCGACGATAAGGGCCGCATGGTCCTCCCTTCTGCGTACCGCTCCGAATTTGTCGACGGTGCGTATCTTGCGTTTCTCGGTAGTTCAGCGGCGTTGTTCACCCCGGACGGGTGGGATCGCTACCGCAGAAAAATTGAACTGAGCGGAAAATTCGAGCGCCAAGACATGCAAGTGCTTTTGTCACTAGTGAGCCCTGCCACGCCTGACTCCCAGCATCGAGTCACGGTCAGTTCACAGCTGAGAGAGATTCTGGGCCTGCAACGTGAAGTCACGATTGTGGGTTCGGGCAGTTTCGCTGCGATCTATGACCGATCAGTCTGGGCTGCACGACAGAGCGAAACCTTGTCGAGAGATGAACAAGGACAGACCTTGGCCGACAAATTCAACGAATTGACGTTCTTATGAGCCGCAGCGACTCCAGCGCCAACTGCAACGAAAGATCAAGCACCATCTATCCGCCGGCCATGCCGGTGGGCAGCTTCCCGGTCAACGTGAGGGTTGGCCTTGAACTCCGCCCGCGCCGATTCGGACTGACCGGGGAGACATCCCGGCAGTCGTCGCGTGATCGGGAGGCTGTCCTCCAGCAAGGCCGGAGCAGTTGTGTCCGATGACTTCGTACACAAGCCAGTCCTGCTCGATCGCATCGTGGACTTGTTCAGCGAAGTTCCCGCTGGACTCTACGTGGATGCGACCCTTGGGGGAGCAGGCCATGCGCGTGCGGTGCTGCAAGCCAATCCGGGGTTGCACTTACTCGGCCTTGACCGAGATGAAGTCGCCCTCTCAGCGGCGATGCGGAA
>CAFBOG010000021.1_pt1 | contig 13836 bp, 14 predicted proteins | sample 7269381 | NCBI WGS metagenome assembly CAFBOG01 (sample SAMEA6814108, study PRJEB35770) | freshwater metagenome | biome: Freshwater; feature: Freshwater reservoir; material: water | place: Czech Republic | collected 2017-07-26 | depth 30m m
GGCAGCTAGCTGAGCAGATTGCTCTGGCTTCGATCAGTTCTGCGGATAAGGCGGCCCTTACTGCTTGGGATGACACTGGCATTGCTGAGATCCGAAACAGCCCGGATCTGAGCGAAGCATCAATGCCCGCTCCTGCTCTAGCCGAGGCCGCAGGCGAGGCTGGGCAAGGGCAAGAGGCTGTGCAAGGGCAAGAGGCTGGGCAGTGGAAAGAGACTGTGCAATGGAAAGAGACTGTGCAATCGATTGTTTTTGGACGGATGCGCAATGAACTCATCAAGTCTGAAGACGCACTCATTCCCATCGACCTTGCGGCTGAATTGAATCTTGCAGTTCTGATCACAGCGGGCACCAAAGACTTCAACACTCCGGCGTTACCGGGGGGTCTGCCTGGTTCGGGAGTTTCGGCACTCGCCGACGCAATTCCGCAAGGCCTAGGAACCTATGTGGAAATCCCAAATATGACGCACATCCTTCGAGACATTGGCGAAGCGGATCCGATGCAGCTTCCCCTGCCTCAGCAGATTGAGCATCCCTACTCGAGCCAATTTGAAGAAACGCTCGGGTCCTTTATGGCCCATTGGATCAGCTAGCCCCGTACACCGGGGTTGGAACTGCAGCTTCACGAATCAAGTCGGCGACGACTGCGCCAACCTCTGCTGGGTCCCAGCGGGCACCCTTGTCAAAGCGTGGTCCGTGGTTATAGCCCTCGGCTAGGCCGATCATGCCGCCCTCGACCTCAAAAACTCGGCCCGTGACTGCAGCAGACTCGGCCGAGCCTAACCAGACCACCAGTGGCGAGACATTTGCAGGGTCCATTGCATCAAAGGCCCCTTCTTCGGCCTCGGCCATCATGTCCTTGAAGGCTTCCTCGGTCATACGGGTTCGAGCCGCTGGTGCGAGCGCGTTAGCAGTGACTCCAATCCGGCCAAGCTCTGCTGCTTGCACCAAGGTCAGGCTTGCGATTGCACCCTTGGCCGCCGAGTAGGCCGCCTGAGCAATTGACCCCATGAGGCCAGCGCCAGAGGATGTATTGATAATGCGCGCATCTACGGTTTCACCGGCCTTGGATTTTGCTCGCCAATAACTCGCCGCATGGCGTGCTGCTGCGGCATGGCCCAACACATGAACTCGCAAAACCGCTTCCCACTCGGCCTGCTCGGAGTTGACGAACATGCGGTCACGCACGATTCCAGCGTTGTTCACCACCACGTCAAGGCCACCGAAGGTATCGATGGCAAGTTGCACCATCTCCCCTGCTGAATCCCAATCGGCCACATCATGGCCTGAAGTGATGGCCGAACCACCCGATGCAGTGATCTCATCAACTACCGACTGAGCGGGCGTATCGGAGGGGTCCGAGCCGTCTTGGGCTACCCCAAGGTCATTCACGACCACCGAAGCCCCTTGTCGAGCAAACTCAAGTGCATGCTCGCGGCCGATTCCTCGGCCGGATCCAGTAATGATGACTACACGACCATCGCAAATGCCCATAGATAAGAATCTGACACCTCTGAAGCTACTGACACAAACTGCAAGTGCAGAGAATTTGCTTGCACTAACAACCACTGCCGAGCATCTGCATGTGGCTAGAGTGTTTTCACTTCAGGTTCACTGTGTCTATCCCCCCGTCTAACAAGGTAACTTGCCATGCCTGTGCCACTCCTAAGCCTCATCGCAGCCCTTTTGATTCTGAGTGGCCTCTTTTTTGGTGCCACCTGGGGAATTCGGGTGGGCCGTACCGAAGGCCTTGCCACTGCACGCGCACTCACCCAAGAAAACTGGGTAGATCTTCTAGAAGTGTCCGTGAACTTGCAACAGGCGCGATCGGTTGCGGTGGACCCCCTAGCAGTGCAGGCTGCGCCCAAAGCCCTCCACCCTCCGAAGACCTGACAGAGGAGCGTTGAGAGAGGCTTGCTCAGGGTGATCTAGCCTGAGCGTTCAACGCAAACTCAGGGAGTTTCATGCGCTTTGGCGTCACAATCTTTGCCACCGATCAGTCAATGGGCGTGGCGGAACTCGCCCGTGCAGCAGAGGATCGTGGGTTCGATTCAATCTGGGTTCCGGAACACACACACATTCCGACCGCACGGCGCACTCCCGCTCCGACTGGGACGGCAGAGCTGGATGAGGAGTACAAGCGGACAGTAGATCCCTTGGTCTCATTGGCAGCAGCGGCTGCAGTGACTTCAAAAATCCGGCTCGGCACGGGCGTCATGCTGCCTGCCCAACGTGAGCCGCTCGTCACGGCCAAGGCAATCGCCACACTGCAGAACTTGTCAGCTGGTCGATTCGAGTTCGGGGTCGGCTTTGGTTGGAATGAAGACGAGATGGCAGACCATGGCGTGGCCTATCGAACGAGAAGAGCCCACGCCCGGGAGCACATGCTCGCCATGCAAGAACTCTGGAATAACGATGTCGCATCCTTTCAGGGTGAGCATGTCAACTTTGCTGATACATGGTCTTGGCCAAAGCCCGAGGTGTCCGTTCCCGTGCTGATTGGTGGCGGAGCAGGACCAAAGATGTTTGCTCATATCGCTGAATATGCCAACGGATGGATCCCAATCGGTGGAGCCGGCCTTGGCGAATCGATCCCGAAATTCCTAGCTGCGGTAGAACAGGCTGGCCGAGATCCGCAGACCATGCGCGTGGTCCCGTTTGGGTCACATCCGACCGCTGAAAAGCTGAACCATTTTGCCTCCATCGGCGTGAGCGAGTGCGTGTTCCGCCTTCCCTCCGCCCCGCAAGCTCAGGTCATGGAAGTTCTCGATCAGCAGGCAGTCCTGATTCAAGACTGGATAGCTGTCTAGGATTCAGGTCGGCTCAGCACGCAGCAGCCGAAGAGAGCAAGGAATCCTTATGCCCGATATGCCAAGCAAAAAAGAGCTTCGCAAAGGTCCCGACGACCACGGCTTTCAGTTGAATATGCGAGCCGTAGTTGGCGGAATCATCGCTGTTGCCCTCGTTGCATTTATTGCCGGAAATAGCCAAGACGCAAAGGTTCAGTTTCTTTTCTTCAGCGCAACCATGCCGCTCTGGATTGTCCTCACGTGTACTGCATTGCTCGGTGCAGCCGTTGGCGCACTACTTACTCAACGGCGACAGCGTCGCAAGCAGCGCAACGCCTAGAGACCTAGGCGCTCGGTGGCATCCAGTGCCCCGAGTTCACCGGCAAGGCAGTGCCAGTCACACAAGAAGCCAGCGGCGAGGCGAAGAACACCACTGCACCGGCGATCTCGGAGGAGTGCGGCAAGTACCCAAGAGCAGTCTCGGCTGCGCGCTCATCGTAGATTTCTTGCCAGGTCGCACCCCCGCCGCGCTCCTCGGCCTGCCATTCAAAGTAGATCTTTACGCTGTCCCCCCAGATGTAACCAGGGTGAACCGCGTTGACTCGAATGCCGTACTCGCCAAGTTCAAGAGCCAGGGTCTTGGTAACAGCACCAAGCGCAGCCTTTGAGCCAGCGTACGAACCTGCCTTCGTTTCAAGGTCCTGCACAGACATGGTGTTGATCATCACGATTCGGGCATCCCCAGTGCGCGCCGATGCAGTCTTGAGTAGCGGCAGCATCGCCTGGGTGAGTTGCAGCGTTCCGAAATAATTGATGTCGACCGGCCTGCGCCAACGTTGCAGATCTGCATCTTCAAACTTGACGTGTTCCCCGCCGTGGAAGGCCGAGTTGATTAAGATGTCGACACCAGTTCTCCCTGAATCGAGTTGCGCCACCGCAGCCTCAGCCTCTTGCGCAATTCGCAGACAATCCTCAGCCTTGGCAATGTTTCCGTACACTGCGAAAGCTCGTCGCCCAAGCGCCTCAACCTCTTCCAGAACTCCAGGAACGACCTTCTCAGAGCGGGCAACCAAAATTATGTCTGCCCCTTCCTTTGCCAACCCGAGTGAAATGTCTCGTCCCATTCCCGGGCCGATTCCCGTTACGAGCGCTGTCTTTCCTTCAAGCATCATGTGATTCTCTCTTGTGTGGGTTGCAGTTGTTAGGAACGCTTGGTTTGCGTCCATGGCACGTCACGATCAAGGGCTGGTTCGCGAGGCAGGCCAAGGGCTTGTTCACCAAGGTTATTTCGGTGCACCTCTTCGGTGCCGCCGCCAATGCGCGAGGCAAACTGATTCAGACACTGGTACTGCCAGAACCCATCACCTTCGGCATCATGCCAGAGCATCCCCTCGGGGCCTTCGAGTTCAACTGCCAAATTCACTCGATGAGCGAGGGAACGGGTAAAGAAGTTCTTGAGTAGCGACCCGTGCAGAGCTAACTCCCTACGGCCCGTCATCACTGCGGTTTGGGTTCGCCAGCTCATCCATTTGAGCACCTGCTCATTCGTCCACACTTTGGCGAGTTCTTGGCGAAGGACTGCGTCCTCGGTCCGCTCAAGTCGTCGGGCAGTGGAGAGCACGGCGGCAAAGTTTGTGGCCTGCCCCGCTCCGGAGATCATGGAACTCTCGCTACGCAGCGTGGTTCGGGCAACTTTCCAACCATCGCCGACTTCGCCGACCAAGTTTGCTTCGGGTATCCGAAGGTCCGAGAAGAACACCTCGTTGAAGTGAGCCACTCCCTGGGCTTGAATTAGCGGGCGAACCTCGATCCCTGCGGAGCGCATATCGAGGACGAAGTACGACAGGCCTTCATGCTTTGGCAGTTCAGGATTGGTTCTGGCGATCAGAATTCCAAAATCTGCATGCTGTGCACTTGAGGTCCACACCTTCTGTCCGTTGACTACCCAGTGGTCCCCGTCAAGAACTGCCCGAGTTGCAAGTGCTGCCAAGTCCGATCCCGCTCCCGGCTCAGAGAAGAGCTGACACCAAGATTCTTCTCCAGAGAGAAGGGGCGCCAAATAGCGTTCTTGCTGAGCCGCAGAACCGTGCTGCATCAACGTGGGACCGACCAAGGCCTGCGCTGCAGTTAAGAATCCAGAGGTTGCGTCATAAGCGGCGAGTTCCTGCCCAAAAATGATTTGCTGAGCTGCCCCTAAACCGCGACCTCCAAACTGAGTCGGCCAAGTAAGCCCTGCCCAGCCCGAGTCGAACAGCAGCTTCTGCCAAGCATGACAACGCCTCCGATAGTCCTCGGCAAGAGTCGGATCGTTTGCGGCACCGTTACGAGACCAATCTCGGTCATCGCCACGTCGCAACTCGGCATTGGCGGATAGGAACGTTTGCACTTCCTCTCGGAAGGCTGCGAGGTCGGGAGAGTCTTGGAAATCCACCCTCTGAGAGTACGTCAGAAAACTGGAACAGGTTCCAGTTTGGCGGAGCTACTCCTGAGAGCCAACCACGGCAATAGCAATTCCGAGCAGCCGCGCTCGGTCCGCAATCTCTGCAACCGGGTCAATTGCACGAGCAATCTCGTTGAAAATCCATCGAGCCACCCAGCGGCGCATCACGATTGTCCGCTCCACGCTGGGAGCGCCCGATGATGCAATCCAGCGGGCTAGTTGTGTAGCCGCGTCGATCGGCTGCGGGCCTGCGAAGGCATCCTGCTGGCCAAGCTGCAGCACTGCAACATCTGCTCCGTCAATCCACATCTGTGCCAAACACTGATCCAAGAAGCCCATCGAGTCGCTCTGCGCCGAGGCGAGAACCACGAACTCATGATCTGATTTTTCAACGGCTCGGGCAACCCCAAGAAGTTGGCCTCCGGGAGCTTCGCTGAGGACTTGATGCACGACATCGGACCTCTGAAGCCGCTCTTGACTCAGGCCTGCAATGGCAGGTTCCGTTGAATCAAAAGCGAACAGCTCAAGGCGTGCTCCCGTGGCCTGCCATGTACTAGCAGCGCTCAAGAGCGAATCGTTTATAGGGTCTGTTCCCGTCAGGATCACCGACATACTCGGCCGGACTGCAGTGGCCCGCTGCAAGAGCGTGCTCACTCTGGCGGAGTGAGCGTTACGCAGCAAGAGCCGAGTGACCGATGGGTCACTGATCTCTGCAGAAGGGAGGAGGGGTTCGAGAGTCGACATAAGTGTGTGAGGTACAGCGGTGCGAGGAGTTAGCTGTTGCTGCATAAGTATCGGCCACCGCTGAGCGAACCTGAATATTTTCTGAGTCAGCATCCAATTCAGCATTTACAACTAATGTCATTGCTCACTCTGTTCACTACCGCCCACTTCAGGAACCTCTGTGCCCCCACCACTCTTCATCGTCGGAACTGCTCGAAGTGGAACGAGCTGGGCATTTGACTTGATTGCCTCACACCCGGACATGTCGATGGGATTCGAATCCAAACTCCCTCTCGAGGGTGCCGAGTTGTACCGGCAGTTCGGCAATCTCAGCAGTAAAGAAGACCTGCTCAGACTTTTTTCCGAGCTACAAGGCCAGATCCACGACCCCATGAACACCGAGTTGTACCGACTGCTCGATCAGCCCTCGGTGCTCTCAGCCGCATGGGAGGCACATCAGTCTGCGCCAGGCTGGGCTGCAATCTGCGAGTCGATTTTTTGCTCACTGGACTCGACTACCCATTGGGGCAATAAGTTGCTTCGCATTGAGACCACCCCAGACTTACTGCTGCTCTGGCCAGAGGCCCGCTTTGTTGTACTCACCAGAGACCCACGCGCAGTTGTTGCCTCTCAAGAGGTCAAGTTTGATACCTCAATCCCGTACAGCGCCACGTATTGGCTTACCCACGCTGATTGGGTGCTCAATCGAATCGGCGAGGACCCGCGCTACTTGGTAGTCGACCTCACCGAGATGGCCACTGATCCAGGCCCGACTCTTGAATGGGCATTCTCACAAACAGGTCTGGATTGTGAGCCCATCAAGAAACTCATCGCCGATCACCCAGGAGATCCGAAGCGCCTAGAAAAATGGCGCGGCTCGCTTTCGGCAGATCGCCAGCGCGAAGTCGAGGAATACTGCTTTGCTCCTATGACACGCCTTGGTTACCAACCCGAACTAGCAACGAAACACCGAGAGATCGGCAAGCTACGGCGGCTCTGGCTTGTGGCCAGTTTCCATGGGCGGGAGCTACTAAAAGACCCGGGCAGCATTCGTCGTAAGCGGGTTTTCAAACGGCTCGGTGCCGTGCTTGGAATCAGCTCATTCGAGAGCTTCTAGAGCCGCTCGATGATGGTGACGTTTGCTTGGCCGCCACCCTCACACATGGTTTGAAGCCCATAGCGGCCACCAGTGCGCTCAAGCTCATTCAGCAGGGTCGTCATCAATCGAGCACCAGTGGCGCCAAGTGGGTGTCCGAGTGCAATCGCCCCACCGTTGACGTTCACCTTTGCTAAGTCGACATCAAGTTCCTTGGCCCAAGCCAGAACGACAGGTGCAAATGCTTCGTTGATTTCGACGAGGTCAATGTCATCCATGGTCATACCCGCCTTAGCAAGGGCATATCGGGTTGCTGGAATCGGCGCAGACAGCATGCGGATCGGGTCTTCGCCACGCACTGACAGGTGATGAATACGCGCACGCGGCTTGAGGCCGTACTGCTCGACAGCACGCTCAGATGCCACGAGCATGGCCGCTGCACCGTCAGAGATTTGAGAGGCGAGCGCAGCAGTAATCCTGCCGCCCTCAGTCAAGGGTGCCAGAGAACGAATTTTTTCTAGGTTCGGCTCACGTGGGCCCTCGTCTTGAGTGATCTCACCAAATGGCGTGATCTGCGAGTCAAAGCGGCCCTCGGCGCGTGCAAGAATCGCTCGCTCGTGGGACTGCACGGCAAAGGCTTCCATCTGCTCCCGAGTGATATCGAAATCTGTGGCAATCATTTCGGCACCGTAGAACTGATCCACCGGAAGGTTGCCATAGCGCTTGACCCACCCATCGGAGCCAGAGAACGGATCCTCAAAACCAAACTCTTGACCCACCAACATTGCCGAAGAGATGGGAATGGCCGACATATTTTGCACTCCACCGGCAACCACCAAATCCTGGGTGCCAGACATCACGCCTTGGGCGGCAAAATGAATTGCCTGCTGCGATGACCCACACTGCCGATCAACGGTGGTGCCGGGCACTTCCTCGGGAAGACCAGCGGCCAGCCAGCAGGTTCGAGCAATGTCACCTGATTGAGATCCAATGGTATCGAGGCAACCAAAGACCACATCCTCGACTAGCGAGGGGTCAATTCCTGTTCGCTCTACGAGAGCCGTGAGTACATGCGCTCCGAGGTCCGCTGAGTGGACTTGCGATAGGCCACCTCCGCGACGGCCAACCGGTGTGCGAACAGTGTCAATGATGTATGCCTCAGCCATGGAATGCGCCTCCGTAAGAATGGTGGGGAACTACTACAAGACTAAGGTCGGTCCAAGCAGTAGCCGTGTCGAGAAATCCTGTTCCTCGCGTTCCTACCGTACTAGCGGCAGCGAACATGCAACACTTTGGGCATGACCTCTTGGCGCGCCGATCAGTTCGACCTGCTCCCTCAGTCCGTTCAGGAGTTATGGTCGCATTACGGGACATGGCCGAATAAGACGTACTTTCCCAACGTGGTGGGGATCAAGGTTGAGGAGCTCCGCCGGGACTACGCACGCATGAGTCTGCCTTGGCGCGAGGAACTGAATCAGCCGCAGGGTCTGATGCACGCTGGGGCTATTGCGACCCTGATCGATACAGTCGTGGTTCCTGCAATTGGTACGGCCTACGACGACCCGCGGTCGTTCTCTACCATCGAGATGTCTGTTCGCTACCTTGACACTGTCCGTCAAGAGGACCTCGTGGCCGAGGGCTGGGTTACCAAGAGGGGTCGCAAAGTGGTGTTCTGCGAGGTTGAGGTTCGAACCGCAACTGCCGTCAAGGTTGCTACAGGCCACTTGCTCTACATCGTTGCTGACCCTCCTGCAGCTAGCTGAGTTCGCCCCGCATCACAGTCCTCTAACAAGTGGCAGTAGCCACACCATCTGCCGGCGACCGTGCCAGCCGAGTCTGGATTGGCTAGCAACCCAATCATCTCAACGGCTCGATCCGCAGCAAGCTCTAACAATTCTTGTGTCACAGGAATTGGTTGCAGCAATCCGGTTGCCGGCGAACCTACTGTGACTCTGAGCGGCGCATGTCGAGCGCCGAGGGTACGAACTAACGCAGTGAAACCAGCCCGAAGTCGATCAGCAGGACCTGGGACGGCATCGCTCAAAATGAGCAGTTTCTCGCCCGATGAAACGCCGCCAAGGACAGCATCCACAGAAGCAGAAAGCTGCACGAGTCGACCCGGCACATTCCACTTGGGCTTCTGCGAGGGCTCTGCCCACTTCACCCGTGAGTCCCGACCAACAAGTCGAAGCGCTGACTCGGCCCAGGTAATCGCTGCAGCACCAACAGCTGCCTGCCCAGCCCGATCCAAACTGTCTACCCAGTCCCGCAGAGACATCGGCCAGTTCGTTGGGTCAGCCATGACCTGTTGAACAGCAGTAGAAACCAACATGGGCTGCGAAGTGCCCGCGCTATTTGCGAGTTCACGCACTGCCAACAGGCCAATCCTTCGACGGGACATCGCCACACTGTCGCGGTATTCGCTAGATGGGCCGGCGAGCTTACGAGGGCACCGCTCAGTCACCCGAAATGCATCCACAACTAAGCCATCGACGAAGTAGTTAGGACGGACCCCGGGCTCCACTCGATACTGCTCCCCCAGTAACTGCTCAACAGAATCACATAAGCGCTCAGTGACCAGTCGGGCAAGCGCTTCACGCCCCTCACGAGTGCTGGGTTCAATCTTGCTGGGTTCGGTCTTGCTGGGTTCGGGCTCGCTCGTCACCAGTCGCGCTCCGGATCAAACTCAGCCTCGAACTCCAGATCGCCCGCTGGGCCCGCCGGAGCGCTCCGGTCGACTCGCCTACTCGGGCACACTTCGTTATCCGGGCACCAACCACACCAAGGACCCGAGGATTCTTGCGGGGTTCTTCCGCAAAGCAACTCAGCCCAGCGCAACATGGCTTGCTCTAAACGCGCTGCGGCCGATGCAAGCAGACCTTCGCTGACGACTACAGCAGCAAGTTCTGACCCGGGATACCAACGAGCGACTGCGCCGGGAGCTAGGCCGTCCCGCAAAGCTAGTAACAGACCGTACAGATAGGCCTCTGCCTGATGTGCTGCCACTGGCTTTCCTGACTTCACCTCGACCACCACCGCTGGTACTCCGGCACTCGGGCCACCTAGCTCTACATCGATGATTCCCGAACAGACCACAGCACCGTCAGCAAAAACCGCTGAGGCCTTAGACTGTGTTCTTGGCACCCAGGCAGGATCGATCCCCGACCAAGCATCAGCGACCAGCGCCGCTAACGGATCAATCAGCGCTGCAGCAGCCTCGGGGCCGAGCGCCTCGAAAGCAGCTATCGCCGAGTCCTCTGCTTCTGCTTCAAGCATTGAAAGACATGTCTGCAGCGGCTCCGTGACTCGGCCAGCTACGAGTTGATAGGTCACAAATCGATCAAGTGCCACCCCGCGCAACATCGACGCCGTTATCGATTGCTCTGCGTAATCTGCCTGGTAGGTAGCAAGGGCTTTTCGTTCACAGCAATCAAGATCTGCAAGCCGCGACTTCGGTACCCGGATTGGTAGTTGTTCGGGGTCTGTTCCCCTGACTATCTCCGCTGCGTGCAGGGCCGTGGCCTCAAGTTGTTCGCGCAGCTGCTCAATGAAAGCTTCAGGCACCTGAACTGGTGGCTCAAACTCAGACAGCCAAGACGCAACCTGCATGGTCACCACTCTTTCAGATTCCAGCTTGAGATTCGCGCAGGACCCGTAGCTACTAGCACTAGGTACTTCCACCTAGAACCTGAATGGAGGTTGAACGCAAGGTGAACAAGTGACACACTGCTCAATACGATCTGAGCGTGGCGTTCTAGGCGCTACGAACGGCAAGGGGAGATCATGAAATTCACGTGGACAAAGTCACGTCAGTTGTTTGCTGTAGGACTGCTCACTGTTACGGCCTCAGTCGCTGCGTCATGCAGTGTGAGCGCACCGTTCAATAATGGCGGCGACGGAACCTCTACTGGGGCTGGCGAAGCCACTGTTCCCTCTGGTGACGACACTGTACGGCTGAATCAGCTGCAGTTCATTGGCTCACATAACAGCTACCACGTTGCACCCGAGGCACCGATTTTGCAGTGGCTTGATTTCTTCGCGAAGCAGGCACCAGTTGTTGCTTCGGCCCTTGGCTCAGCAGACCTGATCAACTACTCCCACGCACCGCTTGCCACGCAGCTACAACGCGGGGTGCGGTCTTTCGAACTTGATATTGCGGCTGACCCCGCTGGCGGCAAGTTCGCACGACCGTTACTGCCAGACATCTTGACGCTCTCGGTCAAGCGCCCCACAGGCATGAGCGAGCCGGGCATGAAGGTCATCCATATCCAAGATATTGACTTCATCTCGACCTGCCCCACGCTGATTGGCTGCATGGGTCAGTTGAAGACCTGGTCTGATTCACACTCGGGGCATTTGCCAGTCATCATCAACTTGGAACTCAAAGACGAGAACCTGCCAGCGCCCGTTGACGCAACAAAGATGATCCCCTTTGACGCAGCCCAACTCGATGCAGTCGATGCCGAGATTCGCTCAGTTCTAGGCGACCGTCTGATTACTCCTGATGATGTGCGGGGCGCAGCAACAGACCTTCGCACTGCTATCACCACCACTGGCTGGCCAACTGTTGCCGAATCACGCGGAAAGTTTTTGTTCTTTATCGACAACTCAGAAAAGCGCGATACCTACCTAGCTGGACATCCATCACTTGCTGGGCGAGCGATGTTTACAAGTTCCGGTGAAGGCCAGCCCGATGGCGCCGTCCTGAAAGAAAATGACCCCCGAGATGGCTCTCGAATCAGAGACTTGGTGCAGCAGGGATACCTGGTGCGCACTCGCGCTGATGACAATGTGACAGCTCCGAACCCAACCCAACGAGACACAGCACTCGCCTCGGGCGCGCAGATCATTCATAGCGATTTCATTCCAGGAGAGTCAGATCGCAGCACTGGCTACGTGGTCTCGTTTAGAACCCGAGTTTCGGCTCGGTGTAACCCCGTGAATACCACTGCACAAACCTGTTCCCCAGCAGCAGCAGTCGAGGCGAACCCGTAAGCCCGAATTCATCAGAATTTTATTGAACGACCATCAGATTTAGTCAGATTTAGCTGGTACTGGGTGCGGGCCTGCTCTATCATGACAAACGTCATAGTCCAATCGGGCTCGGGCACTAGGCGAAGATGGGGCGTGCCTCATGCATTACCCAAACGGAGGGAATCTCAAATGACCAGAACACGTTCGCTAACAGCGGGCATCGTTGCAGTAGTGGCCGTCATGGCACTTGCTGCATCATGTGCACCCGCTGCCGCCCCCGCAGGAGAAAGTTGGACCTTCAAGGCCAACTCCGTGAAGATCAATGACAGCCAAGATGAGCTTCGCGATCCGTTCTTTGGTGCCTGCATTGCGATTCCCAACTGTGACGACGAGCCAGAACCACTTCAGATTGGCTTCCGCGTCAAGGTCGGCGTTCCAAACTCGGCTCAGACATTTGTGGTGAACAACCGAGGTGACGCTCCGAGCGTTGGCGAAGGCTCTACCCGAGTGCTCACTGGAAATCAGCAAAACGCTGCCACCTTCGCCAACGTCAAGCCACTGTCACTCATTGACCTGTTCAACTCCGCCAACCACCTCGAGGTTGTTGGCGCCTACACCTGGGCTTCTGAAGTAGACCTTGTTGGTAACGGAGTAGCTGCAGACGGCGTAGCGGGAGTGCTCAAGGACGCACTCAATGCCACGATTGCAAAGGGAACCCTGCCAGCCGATGCCAGCTTCATTCTTGACCTGATCCTGGACAACATCGTTGGCGCACTCGGGCTTCTCGCTCAGAACGTTCCGCTCTTCGGCTTCGGCGATGACGTCCTCGGCGGTTCACTCTTTCTTGGAATTGGTGCCAAGGGTGACCTTGCCAACATCATCAACTCGGCCATCGGATCCACACCGCCGCTGACCTTCAACATTCCTCTGTTGGACCTGCCACCAGACATCGTCGGTAGCCAAATCACCACCTTTGGTGGAGCCAAGACCTTCACACAGCAGTACTCCGGTTCAGGCGGAACGCACACCTATGAGTTCGGCTGGGGCCCAACCTGATCCGAGCAAATCTCTACGGAGCGAATCTTTAGCTCTACAACAAGGCCCGAGCATCTGCTCGGGCCTTGTTCGCGTCTCGGGTTGGATTCAATGTTGTTCGAGCTTCAGCCGGAAGCGCGGGTTTTGCGTAGCACCGGGTCGGCGATCCCCAACAGCGTGTCCGCCGAGCGCATAGCCAGGCCGCCTACTCCGGGGGTCGAGGAATCAACCAGATTGCCCATGACCTGCAGAGTGATGTTCGCAATCCCGTGCGTGCCAACCGCAAATCGCAGGCCAGTTCGCAGAATCCACGGGTGGCCAATCAGAAAGGAGAAGCGCCGCCCCGTGCGCAAGAACGCATCAAAGCGCAGGCCGATCTCTTTGTCGTACTCAGCAGGGGCAAGGCTTGGATTGGCAAGGAACAAGTCTGCTGCCAGCATGCCTGACTCGAGCCCGTAGTCAATCCCCTCACCGTTCATCGGGTTGACCAGACCTGCAGCATCACCAATTGCAACCCAGCCGGGACCGTGCCGCTTCGTGGTACTCATCGGCAGGCGCCAAGCACGCGGGCGCTCTAGATCGGGGCCTAGCTGCCAGTCCTTGGTGACGATGCCTCGGTAGCTATCTTGTAGCCGATTCAGGTTGAGCTTCTTAAAGCCCTTCATGGTGGAAAGTGCCCCAACACCAATGTTGACTGTGCCATCCCCTGCGGGGAACATCCAGCCGTAACCGGGCACAGGAGTTCCATTGGCATCACGCAATGTGAGACAAGCCTCGAGGTA